>Ga0307981_1000384_pt1 | contig 44486 bp, 32 predicted proteins | sample OrgLakmetagen987_FD_201849 | JGI IMG/M metagenome (GOLD analysis project Ga0307981, IMG submission 201849) | Saline water microbial communities from Organic Lake, Antarctica - #987 | ecosystem: Environmental > Aquatic > Non-marine Saline and Alkaline > Saline | place: Antarctica: Organic Lake... | reverse complement strand
TGAGCCAGTCGAAATTGACGGCGACTGCAGCATCGAAGTTGTGCACTCATGAGCTGTGATGCGATAACGGAGACGCACAAGCTACGAATGCAGAGCCGCCGCAACTTCAGAACACAGCTTTCCAAACTTTGGGTCTGACCGGATGTAGTGATCGACGATATCTTTTGCGTATCGAGGCATGCCATTTGATGCTCGCTCCTCGCCCCATTCGTCGACAACGTGCAGGTAGTTTCTCAAAATGTGATAATCAATACTGTAGCGAGCAAAGTTGATCCCCTTTGGACCAACGTTACTAATCACAAAGGCTAGAATCTTTCCCATCCATACGGGCATGCCCGACTCGGGGACAGGCCTCCCTGTCATGGCCATGACGATGGTATCACTTTGCACAGTCGCAGCCGCCAAAGATTCATGCTTTCCTTGCCCAACTGCAACTTTTCCCAATCGCAAGCGACCCGCTTTCACTGCCGTTTGAACCATTTGAGCTCCTCGTTCGTTGCGAACCGTCAAGGTTTGGTAGGATTCGTCCATACGGGCACCAGATACCAAGGGCGCTCCCATATAACCCACCGAAATATCAGCCAAGGCATTGGTATAGTCAAAGCATGCCAAGCACGACTTGGCAATGGATGGCTCCGCAATGGTCCCCGGCAAGGAAAAGTAGGGCCTGGTAATATAGGCGTTGTCGGTCTTGACGTGCACATTGAAATCTTGCATGAATTCGTAGCCACGAATCTTTTTATCAGCCACTCGAACGCCCTCTCGTAAGAATCGCTCTGCTGCCTCTGGAGTTGGACTATTGTCGGCACAATTAGTTCCCAAGACGTAGACTTGCTCTAGCTGAAGCTGGTCTTGGACAGCTCGAAACGCTTGCACAGCACATCCCACCCCACAAAACAAGAGTCGCTTGACAGAATCGTCCTGTTGTATCTCATCCAATACCCGCAGACTCGGTGCTAGAGCTGGCTTGACACCACGACCTCTCAAGACTTCTTGGACGGTTCGAGCAAGAATGGGTTCGGGCGAGCTCCAGCTAGATTCATTCGAATCTTCAGCAGCGGCGATACAAACGACCGCGTCCACTTGACCCGTGTCGAGCATGGAGCAGGCAATACCCGTCACGACGCCCGTCCACTGAGCCCCTGGTATACCCACGCCTTGTGCGAGCCGAACAGGTTCGTAGAGTACACCAAATCGGCCTTCTTCGGCTGTACTGCTGCCGCTGCTACTTCCATTGTTGTCGTCGTCGGACCACACGAGGCTGTCAACTTGTCGCTGCCGACCGTGCACAACAACCTCCAACTCATCCATGCGACTCATGCCAGCCTCCAAAAAGGCACACGACTGCGTCACTTGAGAAACAAACGTTGTTTCGCACAATCCGCATTTGGAACAGTGTTCTCGCGCCGGAAACTTGTCCGGCCATGATGCCGGATCAATGGGTGACGGTGTGCCTGGACGGCATGTCGAAGTAGAAGTAGTAGAAGTAGACAAACGACGTATTCTTGGCGGTCTTTGGAGGGATCTTTTCGAATCCGTCACCACTAGTCCTTGGAACGCTGATATATGATGAAGATTGAACAAGAGGAGAACGTAAAAGCTACCAAGCGAGACGCCATTGCCTTGAAGCCCTCTCATGGTGGAGGAGATTTCTTTTTGGCTGCCCCCTGCCTTCTGTTTCTGTTCTGCCGTTTCCATCCGCGACCAACATTGATTTTGAAGAAAGGCAAAAAGCGCGCGAAGTTTGATGTCATTTCTTGTATCGCGAGCGCGGAACGCTCCGAACGAATTTGACAGCACAAAAAGCTGCACCCCACCATGAAGTTCCGGGCCCTCAATTATGACTACCACGCCGAGGCATCGTACTGCGTGTGGGAAGAGCGTCAGAAAAAGCCTCTGTTGGTCATTCGTCTGCAGAAACCAAAACTAGCCTTGCCAAAATCCCGACAAATAGAGACTGCTGCCACGGCTATTGCTGCTACTGCCAAGTTTCTCCCTCCACCTCAGCAGCAGCAGGGCGATAATGTGCCTGCAACTGTAATGGAAGTGACAATCGACCCTGCACCGATCGTCGGCCCAGAAGAGACTCGCATGCATGCTGTGGAAGCAATGGAAGGCGTCATGGAGGTACGAATAGCTACGGACCAAGGCGTCTACTTTGTGTCGCGAGAAAAACGTATACGAGTACAATCACTAAACTACTTCACAATCGTTTTTAACTCTGAATCTCCTCTGCGTTTCCATTGAACAGGACAAGGAAAGCTCTATCTTGGTTGTCCAAGATGCGATTCCCTTCGAATACGACAACGAGGTAAACGTCACGGTTGTTTCAAAGATCGTTGCGTCTCACGAGAAAGCCGTCGCGGTGTGCGAGTCCATCTGCCACGAGCGTTTCAAAAACATGATGAAACGCATTTGCGAGCGTGCCTCTACCCAGCGACTTGCCAACAAGCCTTGGAGTGAATCCATTCGACTGCAGAGTCGTCCACTACAGACGCCAAAATTGCCAATGTACGCAATGGTTGGGAACGTAATTTTGGATCGAGTCCGGCTATTGCCGTCTCTGGTCGGACTGGAATCCATGGAATCGCTCTTGGACAGTCACGGGAATCGCTTGCGCCTGTCAAATCCTCCCAAAGCCCTCCGCGATAGCTCATACTATACATTCAGTCTTCTTGACACGCTGCAAGGAAAGGGTGGAGATTTCATGTCGCACCCGCTCGGCGACTCGTGGAAGCAGACGCTGCAACAGAAACGAATTGCCGACAAGGCGTTTCGAGACGCCAATTCACGAGCAATTGTGCCCTACCAAGGACCTGTGACAACCCGTCCAGTCAAGACTTTATCCGTAGTGACTCCTATTCCGGAAGAGTGGATCATGGCTTTGTACATTGCCATGGCAGCCTTGCAGGCAACTTCCACTAGTCAGGATGGCTCGCAGCCCGCCATCAATAGCAAGCGCAAGAGAGAGCCAACTCCCGAACCCACCTACCCGTCAATTGCCCAAGTGCTCTTTGGTAGAGGACATGCCAAGTACTCTAAACATCCGCCCCCAACTACGAGCCAAAGTGCGCCTGATTCGACTGCTTGCGACACTCAAGTTTCCTTTGCGCAAGTGGCGCACTTGCACCACCTTGAACAAAGCAACCAGTCCCCACCCATTCTCGAGGGCGCGTTTGACGGGGGTGGGGAAGATGCTTTAGCCAGCAATCCTGAATGGACTGTGCTCAATGAAGAAGAAGAAGTTTTTTGTGATACCAGCGGTCCCAACTCAACCAAGGAAGCTCGAAAGCGCCAGCGACTGGATCGCAAGAAGGAACGAAAGGCCAAGAGAGCCTGCAAGAAAGAGAAGAAACTCGAAAAGAAGCGCAAACGGAGCGAAGCACTCGAGCAAAAGGCCCCGAAGATTACCAAAACGAATGAGAGCCCACTACCGACAAAGCAGCCAGTGGTGACAGCACAAGATCAGTTCAAGATGCCTCCGGAAACGCTCTTTACTCGTACCGCTTCCATTCATTTTCCCACAGAGCAGCCTTTGCAAAGGACCGCGTCGGCCACGTTGGCTGAGGTCACGGAGAATGAGTTGGACAAGGCCAGTGCCACGCTGATGCAAAAGTCGCGAGACAAAAGTCACCAAGCCGCATCCAAAGCTCGGTTGCCTCATGCCACGGGTCCTTCCACTCTGCACCGAGCACCAAATCGTCCGATGTCCCAGACCGTGCCAAACGGCGACCAATTAGTCCACGAAGGACATCTAGCGAGAGCAGTTGCGCAGCGCGCTACAACGAGCACTCGTCCGAGATCCCATCAAGTTCGTAGTAGCGGACCGACAGCATCTTCTAGCCGCGAGACAATGGTGAGTCGAAACACCTTTGCAGGCAGCGGCCGATCAGATACTGGTGAGCACCAGAAATTTCCGCGTGTCTCACAGCAGGGTGCAGCGCAATGGGCCCCAACCGCCCCCGCAAGCGGAATCGGACAGATACAGCAAGCCACGGTACCGCGTCCAGAGACCCACCCACTAACCAAAACTCGCGTGACTCAGCCGGGACATTTGGTGCCGCGCGAGATGAACTCTCTAGCCGGCCAGGGACATGGGATGCGCGCCCAGGAGCATGTACCTCCGACCACCGTGGGCAATGAAGTCGCGACGTCCCAGCACGTCCAGCACGAAGTGAAGAAAGGACCAGATCCATCGGACGCGCTGGAGCATTACCAGCATACCTTTGCGACCACAGAGCCTTCGAATATCGGCTTTCACAGAAACTCCCAAGAAATGCATCAACAAGACCCAAGCGATGAGTTCAGCCGTCTTTCTCCTCTAAAACTGCTTTGCTCCGAAGACTTTCTTGAAACCCGAGGCGCGGTTGTCGCAGAACTCGCATCCGGGCGCTGGGCCGAGCCGGTAACCCAAGACGACACCTTCGACGAAGGATTTAAGCCACCTGCTTTCGGAGTAGTCTTGGGGCGTAAAGTGGAGCTACTCGATACTCCCTTGGTCGACTTATGCGGCATTGATATTGAACTTTCCAACAGACGTGCTATTCTTATTTACGAAGTTTCCACAATGGAATTGCCTCAACAGGCCCGAGAAGTGGTGATTGGATTGGCGCAGCTCGTTGCCGTTAGTCGGTACAAGCACATTGACATCATCTTGTCGTATGACGTCCCAGTGACGAGTTCAATTTCACGCCATGTAGTCCAAATGCAAACTGCCATAATGGGGAACGACGACAAGCTATCGACATCGACGTCCTTCAAGATCGCAAGCCCGGCGTCTCTCTCGGCAGTCATCGCCGAAACAGCATTTGCTCACCAAGCTCACGCGTCGAACGATCCGCTGTCGGACCAGTCTGTAGATCTGGTAAACGACGACCGAGTTCGCGAGTGGTCTCGTTTCTTGCTTTGCCTACTTCCTTCTTTGAGCGTTAAAGGAGCCCTTCAATGCATCGAGCTAGCTCAGCGCATCTCGCCTTCCCAGCATTCTTTTGGACTTCTCTTTCGGAATCTCCACCTCCGGCAGCAAATCACCAAGGCGGCAACCTCCTCCCCGTGCCGCGCTCCCGAAGTCCACCCTTGTGCCATGATCCAGCTTTCTCACATCTTGCGTGTCTACGTTGGCAAAAGCCCACAGCGCGAAACATGAAAGGATATAGCAAACACATCGCAGCAGTAAATACTTGCATCGCACTCATTTCGTAGATAGTAATTTTCCAAACATTCCATATCTAAAAGATCTGAAAGTTCTCATCAGACGCCTTCAATTTTGCGTAGATAGTGACAAGATCGTCGTCCTCTTCAAGTGCGAACGGCCCTTTCTTTGCGTCGGGTTCTTCCATGGATCTCAAAATCTCAGCAAGCTCATTTTCTTGCGTATCATCGGTTGGGTCTATGCGATAGCCACCTAGGGGCTCCTCAACGAAATTGTCGAGAGATTCTTCGATTTCTTCTCGAACATCCCTTGCATTCGCTTCTGTAAGGTCTTTCATTTCTAATTCAGAGTTCCACTGAGAGTCCTCGTCGTCCGAACTAATTGGAGGACCGACCGTTGGCAAGAAGACTCGACTGTAAGTCTCCATGAATGCCGTAGACAATAGACACGCGACCTCAGCGTCTCCTTCGCCCAGCGATACGGTCCCAGAGCCCCCAAATTCTTCGTCCACAAAGCGCTCGAAAACATCGACCTCTATAGGCCGACTCAGACCAACATGTGCAAAACCATGATCCTGGTGAGGAAACACCTTGACCATGAGATCTTTCACACGGTCGTCTTGTTCCAATCGTTTCTTGAGTTTGGTAGCGTCTTCCTTTGTGGCACCAGGAATGGTATCCTTGCCAGCAAACACAGCCATAACGGCGACGCTGCGCTTGTTGCCGTTCACATCCTTGTCGGCGCCTTTATGGTTCTCTCCAAACAAGTTAGCAACGTTGTATCGAGTCGGATACCAAGCCACAGCAGCAATCGGGTTAACGAGAGGAGGGCCAACGCTGCCGTCCACATCGTGAACGTTGTCGTTAGGAAAAACACCTGCTGCCGCTTCCAAGGCCCGGCCACCTCCGTAGCACGTTCCCCACACAACCACGGAACTGACACCGAATCGCTCTCGCAAGCAGTTGGCAGCGGCACGAATGTCAACGCTGACTCGCAAATCGTCGTGCATCATACGCCATTGTTCATAGTCCTGTCCCTTTTCGTTCACGCCCAAAGTAGATGGGTCTTCCTTCCACGGCTCACCACGAAAGAGATCTGGTACCATGACAACTACTGGCTGACATTCGAAGGCGATTTTTTCCGCCAAGGCTCGAGTATCATCCTCAAATGCTCCGTAAACATCCGATAAGAGCAATACACCTTGAACTTCCGACGCGGACAATTGGGCCCCCGTTTGCGTGTATTTGCCCCAATCGGAGAACTCACGATCCAAGATGACATTGGTATAAATACGATTCTCGTCGTCTACATCCAAGCCAGGCGACTCCTCGAATCTAATCGGTTGTCTGGCCGCGTGTTCGCGCTTGGTCTGAATCTCGCGCAGTCGGTCTTCGGCTGCCGTCTTGGTGGCATTATTACCACTGCCACCTGCCAAGAAGGGCCTCCACGCGTCTCGACTAGCCACTACAAAGGCTTGTACAGCTGTCTGGTTGGAGCCCGTGAACTCGACCATGGAACTGGACAGACTGTCAACAATCAATTTGCGACCTTCATAGTCGTCGACAATACGAGCGTCAGTACCCCACACTTCAGGCTCGGTCGATTCGTTCATCTCTTTTTCTTCGTCAGGAGTGATTTTCTTGGGCTTTCGCCTTGACGACTTTGAAGTCTTTCCTTGATCGTCTTCGTCCAAGTATGCTGTCACATCAATGAGCTTTTTGCCACGTTCCTCGGCAAATTTCTGGGCCTTGCTTGCATCTCCGGGTGCGACCATTTCGGGTTCAATTTCGTTGTCCAAATCATCATCATCATCGTCATCCAGTGACTCGATATAGGCTCCTGAAGAGCGGAGCAGTCGGTCCATGACTTCCGATTTGCGTCCCGATACCTTGAGCCCTCGCAAGCGCAACTGTTGTTTAAGTTGGGGCATGCTTAAGCTTTCCAATTCGGCCTTGCTAAGAGGCACTTCATTGTCATACGGCAGCTCCACGGGAGTGAGTTCTTCTTCCTCATCTTCGATCGATTCATACAGACGACTGCTACTGCTGTATCCGCGACTGACAAAAGGCAGTGACGATAGGGCAAAAGAATGAGTGGGCGAGGGCCACGAAAGGAGCAAGCAGCATGAAACACCAACAAGAGGGACGGCAAAGCGAGACATTCTTATTTGCCGCGTTGATCTCTTTAATGCGTTAACTTTAGGAAGTTCATTAGCTCTTCGTATTCTGCTCCGAGGCATGATGGAACGAGTAGGTGCGACAGAACCGGAGTAGTTCATGGTTGTATCTCGAATGATGTGTTTTCGAGAGAATATTATTTAGGAATGGTTAGGTTTGGTGGCAGTCTTTCGGGATATGAGCCATTTTGCGAATTGAGGAAAAGAAGTGAGTAGTCTAGACTAGTAGACTATTCTTCAGTGCCATATTCTATGTTCCTAGTTCTGAAAGTACTGTATTGATTAGGGTTAGGGTACAGGGATCGTGGTAAATGTTTTCTGTTTTCCAATTACATCAATACTTATTTATTCTTGATGTCTGATGCTTATCCACCACATACACAGTGGGGTACACTATCGGTAGATACAGTACCGGGTAAGGCACGTGCTCGCGATCTGGCGCTACACACACCGCAGAATTGACACCATTGAAGCGCCAACAGCCCAGGACCAGGCGAGAACGAGATGTATTTGCATCACCGCGCCCCCGTGTTGTTGAATCTCGGTCCGAGGGCAGGGCGCAGTGTTGTTCTCGTTGCACACCCACTTATTGCCTCGACGAAGACACCTCTTGAGTGCTTCAAGCCTGTGCGTGTGCGTGTTCATCCTCTTTCTCCATTCGTTCGTCCTTATTACTGCTGTGAAGACGATCCTTTAGACCTTCCGCGCTGGAGTCATTAAAGCGTCGATTCATAATCCCAGAGAACTCTCGAGAGAACCAGGAACCGCAGTGAGACACTTTGTACCTCTGCATCGGTTCTCTGATCGCAAACAACTTGCTGTCGAGGTCCCTGAGCGAGAGATCCAGCAGGTGTACCTTCTTATACCAAGAGAGAGGCTGGTGCTTTGAGCCCATACCGTGAGGCATAGAGTACGAGTTACTCCAACCTTATCATTACCATGTCACAATCTCTCGAGTCCCATGGTGCGGAGCTTTCCAAGGGATCGCGATCCGGATCGGCTCAGTCTGGCAGTAAATCGACTGGTCGGTCCATGTCTCCACCAATGGAGGTACCCGCGGGATTTCAGCAAAATACTGTCTACCAGCATCCCATGAGTACACCCTGGACTCTCGGTTCCACCGATGGGACATTTGCTCTCCAGTTGATGCAGCTGCAACAGCAAGAACAACAGCAAGCAGCAGCAGAAAACCCGCAGGCTTGGAACAGCATCACTGCCAACAATGGAGGTAGCACAGATGCTAATACTGCCGCTGGTGGTGGTGGAACGCACGCGGCATTACCAGGAATTGCCGAGACACCTAGCGCCGTACCCACAGCAGTGTCGAGTGGCGCTGCGATTGCTCCGACGGGTGAAGCCGCCGGTTCTATTTCGACGTCAACTGCTGCCTTGGTACACGGAAAATCCCTTTTTCAGGAACGACTCTTTCGACAACCGTCCGCGTCAGTCGAAGCTGTTCTCGCGGCTAGTTGTGAAGTCATGGGCTTTGATATTTCGGAAATGTGGTTGCGGACGGGTCCCAAAACCCACCAACTAACCAATTCGCATCTCCGACCAACGGCTCTGGAAGACTCGGTCCGCAAAGACTTGGTGGATGTCTATTATGGTGACAAATCGTCGGAGCGAACGCACCGATTGTCTCCAGCTCTTTGTAAGCGTGCCAAGGAAGCCAAGGATGTGGTTTGGGTCACTGCGCACACGCCACACGGGGCGGAAGCCTTGCGTTGCAGTATCTCCAATGTACGGACCGCTGTGGCAATCCCAGTCTGCCACGAAGCCTCGAATACCAACATTACCATCATCTTTTGCTCTATTCGAAGGTATGTTCATAATAAGATGCAGCGTGGATTAAGTGTTGTGTGTGGTTGTTTGTTTGTTTGTCGTTTGTCATTGTCTCATCTCTGTTCGTTACTTTTCGATACAGAATCATTGTTCGACCCGCCGCTGTCGAATTCCTAGTTCACATGGCGTTGGCGGCTGGTGCAGCTGCGGTCAATTCATTGTCGGAAGCTGGACTGATGGATCGAGACGCGAGAGCAGCGCGAAACCAAAGTTCAGATAATACCTCTTCCTTTAGTCGAAGCGAACACGTGGGGAAAACAGGAGGGAGTATTGCTATTCGTCACCAGCGCGTGGAGCGGTTTTCGATTACGGGAGCCCAGTTGGATTTGCAGTGGCGAGAGATGCAAAACGTGGAATACTTGACGGATGGAGGAAACAGTTGGATTCATACCGCGGTCTTTAGCGGGAAACCTGTCGTTGTCAAGACGCTAAAGCCCGAGTGCCAGGACGTGGCGCTTGCTATTAACGAAATCGAAGGAGAACTCGCCGTTCACTCGCGACTAAACCATCACAATATCGTCGGTCTCATTGGTGCTGGTACGACAAGCAAGGGAGTACGCTTTGTGGTGCTGGAACGACTTGACGGAGGAACTCTGACCCAAATGTTGGGATACGATACCCGTATTCGCGATCGTCGTCGGAGATTCTGGCGAAGGAAGCACTTTTCGTTCTTGGATGTGCTGCGTGTTGCTCGGTCGATCGCTGAGGCCATGGCCTACTGCCACGAAGACGCCATCCCGGGATGCATGGTCCTTCACCGTGATTTGAAGCCTGACAATATTGGTAAGTTTGTATTTTGTGTGGGCCTCTCTGTGCGGCTGCCGCGAGACATGAAAGCTAATGCGTCCCTCTTCTTTTTCAGGTTTCTCATTGGATGGCACGGTAAAGATTATAGACTTTGGGCTGGCGAAGATTGTCGAGAACGCTTCTGTGGATTCGTCCGAGGCCTATGTTATGAGTGGCGAGACAGGATCTCTGCGGTACATGGCACCGGAGGTGGCAGATGCTCTACCGTATAATTGGGGTGCCGACGTCTATTCGTTCGGTATCATTCTGTGGGAGCTAAATGCATCGAAGAAACCGTACGAGGGACTGAACCGAGAACTCTTTTACGAGAGAGTTGTCCACGGTGGCGAGAGGCCCGTACTCAACAGGAAATGGCCGCAGGAGTTGACAGCTTTGATAAGCGCGTGCTGGGATGCAGACATGAGGAATCGACCACCGTTCAGGGACGTTGTCGATAGACTGGACTTGATGCTGGAAAAGGAGAAGGGGGGAACCAGAGGAGCCTCAAGTGGCTCCAAGAAACCCTTCTTCAAGGTAACAGGAATGATCGACCGGCATTCGACATGGTTCTAGAGAGACGTTATCAACCGTCCATTTCTCAAATCCGAAATAATACTGTTAGACCAACTTATTCCATCATCTCTCTTCGGAAGCCTTGGGTAGCCTTGACCATGCCAGGACACAACCCATTCATTCCAGCAACGCGTCAGAATAAGCTCAAGCAATGGATACCTTCGGGAAGAGACGTTTCAATCAAGAAGCTAGCAAACTAAGATACAGCTACGTGTGATGTGGCGAATTGTATGGGATGGTCTACTAAGCTCTCTCTCTCTCTCTCTCTATCGTACTATACCAAGGTACCGGTACTACTGATTTAAAATAAATAGTACCCGCAATAGGAAAACGCGATCCTCAGCAGTCGTGACACAACGAGAATTCGATGGAACACGCAATGAGGGCCCGCCAGGCCTATTTCCCCACCGTCGATGCAGTAGTTCGCAATGCACTCTGTCATCGACCAACCGAACGTCCAAGCAAGAACAATGTCGAAGGTAATGCTGGGCTCTCACATCTGGGGCAGTTTAATCCAACCATCCTCATAAATTCGCAGGTTGCATAATCATCATAATCATGGCAAGCCGGACACACAGCTTTCTAGTCGACGAGGTTACCGACGACAACAAGGCACAGCCTCGGGCTGTTGTTCTTCTGTTGGGATGGTGGGGTGCTCGAATCAAGCACCTTACCAAGTATGCCGAGCTCTACAAAAGCCGAAAATGTCTCACAGTGCAAGCGATTGCCGTGGACATGGCCGTCCTAACCCACAATAACCGTTTGCTGGACGAGTGTGCATTGATCGCCGCCTCGGAAACGGCCAAGATTCTTCGTGAGCTCGGCAACGATACGGTCCCTGTCATCATTCACTCCTTCAGTAACGGTGGAGCCTATGTCGTTGAACGGCTGGAGGTGTTGATTCAGGAAGCTCGTGACGGAAAGAAACACGGAGAGAGTAATGAAGACTTGATACTGGTTGGTGAACGCTTGCAAGGACAGATCTTCGACTCGGCACCCGCGTATCCGACGGCATCGTCTGCTATCAAGGCCATGTCAAGCGTCTTTTCCAACAGTTTGTTGCGTGCCTTGCTTTCCATCTTGGTGACTCTACACGCTTGTTATGATTACGCTCTTCACAACTATTTCGGCTACCCCGACGGCCGCAAGGACTTCTTCAAGTACATGGCGAACAGCCGTATTTGCCTCAAGCAGGCCTACATTTACTCGGCAGCCGACGAAATTACTGATGTTGTCAAGCTGGAGGAACTCATTGCTGCCCGACAAAAGATCAGCGACGTGCAAATTTGCAAATTTGACGATTCCTTTCACGTGCAGCATCTTCGCAAACATGTGGCTGTATACCATGAATTTGTTGATAGCTTTCTGAAAGGCATCGATACTCCAAAAAGCGTCAAGACGGAGTAATCGTCAGGGGCTGCAAGACCCTTCGTATATGTTCATACCGGCATGGCATTACCCTTTGTAACTACAGTAAAGTCATGGCAAATTATTCTGATTGAGTACAAAATCAAATTTAGCCGTTTCAGTATCAATCCGATTCTGAATCCGATCCATAGCCACCCAGAAGCCCCTCTAGCCCCCCAACACTTGGTGGCGTTGGTTCCACCGTAGTCTTTTTGCTACCGACAGCGGCAGCTTGTTCTGCAGTTCGTTTTCGCTTGACCTTGATGACGGGCATGGTCGACTTTTTGACAGCAGCAACCTTTTGCGAGATTTCTCGTTGCCGCTCTTCCATGGCAGCTGATTCCTGCCTTCGTTTACGTTCTAACTCTAACTCGTCTTGCTCATCGAGGCGTCGAATGGTGTCGCGCGATGATGACGACGCAAGCTTTTGCTGCTGTCCAAACTGAATCGATTTCACCAGAGCTTCGTCTTGCGCCGTGAGAGCAGCGTCTTGCTCAATAGCCTGGACATCCTTACGTTCTAGAGATTGCAGCACAGCTTGTGCTTCAGCATTAGAATCAGCAGCACCCGTTCCATTCATCAGTTTCACGTGTCGCGCATTCATAGCCTTGATCTCTTCCAAGTTGTCCATGTCTGCCATTTCCTTTTGGGAATCGAGTACACGGTTTTCCAAGGCCTTCATGGGGTCTTCCTTTTCCTCTTGCTCCTTATCTGCGGCCGCCTCTTCTTCCGTTTTACCCATTTCCTTGTAGACTTCGAAATTCCTCGTGGCCCCACTCTCCATTTCGTAGTCGGCGTTCTAGTTTATAAGGGGAAGGCGTCGCGTGAGGTTTTCAAAGGTTCAAGTGCAGTCCATCGATAAACTCGATCGTCGACTGTCGACTCCGTGCGTCGTACCTTTGGGTCCGTGAGAAAGGTAATATGTCGACTGCAGTGTGTGCATTTAATGTAGAATCGAAAGCGCGTAATGCCAAGATACTTTCCGTCGGGGCCTCCCATGGGCTCCTTTTTGGAGTTAAACTTGCGCCCGCGGTAGAGAAACGTGTTACAAGTGCTGCATTGAACCGAGAACGGCAACATCATCCGTACAGGCACGGTTCCATCTTTTTCAGAGAGCTTTTTGCCTCGGGGGATCTTTTTGGGATCAAAGTCCGCGGGGATGTACTTGTTTGTTACTTTACGGTCACCCATGGTACAAACGGATCTTCAGGGACTCTTTCGATGGTGTATAGGCTACCAGAAGGGACGGACAGCGACAGTATGTAACAATGTTGGTCGCACGATGCACGATGCACGATGCAGTCGAGTCGCGATTCGAGGCATGGACAGACGAAGGTTCGGGTTTCGGCTAGGCTAGTACTTCTCACCACTACAGTACTTTAGTTCTTTCATATCTCTCTCTCTCTGCTGTCTCTACCGTACTAAACACCAGAGCTAGACTAACCGTATCCATATTATAAAGCTTCTTTTCTGTCTGCCTAATTTTAAAAACTATCCAGCAGTGTATGGTCTTAATTATTGGTTCACCGAAGAACAGCGAGAAAGCCAATCGATAACAAGCCAAACAAGCACGATAGTTGAATCAACGTGTTCATGCCGTCCCAGTCGTTCTCTCGGGTAATTCCCAAGGCTGCCACCAATGGCCCCGCCAGTAATGCCCCTAGTTGATCCCCAAAATCAATGCAGGAAATGAGTGCCCCGTACTGAATGTCCACGTTTCGCGAGTCGTCTTCTCTTGAGATCAGCAGCACTTGTTGTGGACCCTCTCGCGTCGTTCTCGTTGCCACTGCCGGTTCTGCTGCTGTTTCAGTCTCCAATTGTCGTCCGTCGGTTCGTGTTGTCGGCAACTCCAATGACGACGACGGAGGTTGGCTGAATTCTGCAGGCACCGCAGCGACAGTGGCGAGAATCACGTCGGGTAAAAAGAACCATTCTCCCGTCCACGCCATGATAGACTTGATGACGATAGCCACGACAGCTTTGGTCATCCAATCAGCGTGCCAGTACTCGTACTGGACAAAGACCAGATTCAACAGGGAAGTGATTGCTGCCAACAGAGTGGTTCCAGCAATAACTGCGTGCAGTGCATTCCCTTGGCTGTACCGGCTAAAGAGTCGTCCGTACGACCAAGAGGCCAGCGTTGTTACAGAGTTGTCCACGAGAGACGCCACTTGCAAAAAGGCGGGCGCGGTGGCAAAGAGGGAATAAAAGTACGAGCTCATGACGTAGGTGGCACTGGGTAGAGCGTGGCGCAAAATGAGAAACAAGCCGACCCGGTGGGAGCGTTCCCATTTGAGAGAGACGGACGACCATCCAGTGGTTATCAAAACCATGACAGCGATCGTGGCCAAAACGTCCCAACACAGATCCGACGACACGCCTTGTATCGGTCCGCGTAGAGAAAATAAAATAATCACCAACTGCAAGGCAATCACCAGTCTCACATTGTTGTTGCTATTGCTAACTGATGGTGGTGGTGCTGATGGTAGTGGTGCGTCATGAATCGAGTGACACGGAGACTCGCAGTCCGCGTCCAGAGAATCGTCTGAAGAGTCGGAAACGCTGTCGTACGAAGGTCGTCGTGGCAAGATTTCTTGGTGCTGCACCCCTGTCGGCTGCGTTTGCCTGGCCCCGACTCGGAAATAAAAGGCCACCATGGCTGCAACACCGTTCAATAGTCCCGCAGTTACCAGCAAGACGGTCACACTCCCGTCACTCAATACCTTGCCGGACGCGTCGCTTCGCCGCCACAATGCAAAAAATCCCAGAGCGGCCGCGTGCGCCACAACTGACCCGAGATTACGTGCCGTGGCAGCTTGAGCTTGGAATTTACCCGCCACGGGTGCATAGTCTGATGCTGGCGACAGTCGGGCTTGATCAATGAGCGTCAAGCCCAGGAGAAACTCGGGCCAAGCCGCCGTGACACCCCGCAAAAATGCCAGCAAAAAGCACGCCAAGACACCACCAGTTGGTATCAGAGCCGTCAAGGCTGTACTGATACCACTGGCCACGAGCAGTGCAGCAATAATAACGTGTCTGGTTGGTGTACTACTACTACTGCTGCTTCTGCTGCCGAGGAACGAACTCAGATAGGCGTACAAAGGTTTCAACGAAAACGGCAAAAAAGCAGTGGCAGCGTAGGTTGGAATGAGCGTCAAGGACATTTCCACGCGCGTGTTAATAATATACATGAGGGCCGTGGTGGGCAGTGCCAGGGTCGATCCATTGAGACCAAAGAGAATGCGGAGAGGCAAGGAGAGATCTGGCGATATCTGTTGTTGTTGTTGTTGTTGTTGCTGATGATGTTGCTCATCGGTGGAATTCAAACTCTCGTCCGTTTCATGAGGTATAGTGTCGCCGACAACGGACTCGAGGAGAAAGCTGCGATCCTCCTGCGTCGATTTCGTCATCTTGATTGCCTCGGAATGTTATAGTGAAGCATCTGGTGCGATTCGTTGTCGTTCCCACCGACTCCAATAGACGCAATGTCAACAATGTCATGATGGGTACCGTACCGTGTGCGACAAACGGCTAGAACGTGCTTCGCAGATTGTGTGTTTTGGAACGAAACGAACATGTTCGCGCCATATTATTTTCAATTTTCAAATTCGCGAAAATGCGCAAGCAATTCCTAAATTTGGCGCGAAACTTTACCGCTTACCGCTTTTCTTTTTTTTTGCTTCCACCGTAGTTTCCACGTCCCCAGCCTGCGCCGCGATCCTCCAACAGAGCCCCAACTCCCCCAAGTTGGTTGCCGTTGTTTCTTGTCCACTTGCAATCATCCAACAGATCAACTTGCAATCATGAAGGTGCGGACTGAACGATCGTGTGTAGTAGTTTACTAGCTTGTTAGAGTGGATACCGTAGCAAAGAGTAGTTGGCTCTCTCGTGGGCGACGAGACAGGCCGAGACGTCAGGGTTGCCCCTCCACTGTAGCTTTCCAGAGACCAGCACCCGCTGGTCTGGTCTCTGGAGTTGTGCTGCTGCTGCTGCTGCTATTAGGGAGAGTCAACGCTGCAGGACATCGTCTGGATCGGTCACCCACGGATAGATTGCAAATTACGCCTCGTCACGTTCTCTACCTCGCCCTTGTATCTTCTCGAGAATTGTCCCTCTGACACTCGACTCTTTTTTTAATTCCTTCCCCCCCCACAGATCAATATTGCATGCCCCAGCACTGGCCAGCAAAAGGTCCTTGAGATTGATGACGAAAGGACTCTCCAGAACCTTTACGAACGCCGCATGGCCCAGGAGGTTGACGGTAGCGTGATTGGTGACGAGTTTGATGGTTTCATTTTCCGCATTTCGGGAGGAAACGACAAGCAGGGTTTCCCCATGCGTCAGGGTATCTTGACCAATACTCGTGTCCGTCTTTTGTGTAAGAAGGGACACAAGGCCTACCGTCAAAGACGTGCGGGTGAGCGCAAGCGCAAGTCTGTCCGCGGTTGCATTGTTGGCCACGACATTTCGGTTCTCAACCTGGTGGTGACCCAGATCGGAGAAAAGGAAGTCCCCGGTCTCACGGACGAGCCTGTCCCCCGTCGTCTTGGACCCAAGCGTGCCAACAACATTCGTAAGCTCTTTAACCTGACCAAGGAAGACGATGTTCGCAAGTACGTTATTGCCCGTGTCTTTACCAACAAGAAGGGTGTGACGGTCCGCAAGGCCCCCAAGATTCAGCGTTTGGTGACTCCCATTACGCTTCAACGCAAGCGTGCTCGCAAGGCTGAAAGGATGAACTCTATCCTACGCGGTAAGGAGGAGGCTGCTGCCTACAAGAAGGTCTGTGCCCAGCGTATGGCGGAAGAGAAGGAGACCCGTCGTTCTCTAATCAGCAAGAGGCGATCCTCTCGCAAGTCTGCCAAGATTGCTGCCGAGAAGAAGTAAACACTTCCTTTTCCCATTCAGTAAAATCTATAAAAGCAAAAAGAGTCGCGAGACTAGAAAGTATATTCTGTACAATTAGACTAGCACTGGTGTATCGTTCGTTAGAGCAGTGCATGGTACAAATACTAACTACTACAGTAAGCTATAACAAACGTAACCTCTGTTTGGTATCGTCTAGTAGAGTAGTAGTCTACAGTAGCTATTGTTGTTCCTTATCCGCTTCGGCTGCCAAACCAGCCGGATTACTGACAATGAGAATGACAGAGTCCCCACGAAGAAACATTTTACTGACATAGCGATCCTTATTGACGGCCGTCCCTCTTGCACGTCCCTTGCCACCCTTGCTAGTTTCCGTCCACATTTCCTTCACGTCTTCCAAGAGTCTGTAATTGTGGGCAAGGGAAAAGTTAAAGACCATGTAAAGACTGCATATACGACGCTACGCCACATCATTGATCCCATCCTACTAACAATACCGCAAGACTTACAGATTCATGTGTCTATCGTAGGCCTTGACGCGCCCCAGCAACTTGTGATTGTTGCGTACATTCACGAGGACTTGGGTGTTGCCGCGCACGGCCTTGTAGAGGACGGAATACGGACCCGATTTTAGATCCGTAGCGTGTTCGGACTCTTGTGCTGGTTCGCTGCTCATGGTAATGTATGTAGATCAAGCACTACAGTATATAGTGCAATGGTGGGGTTGATCGTTGTAGCGAAGGTACCAATGGACAGAGTATGGACAAGCTTTCTTTTCTCTTTCTTTTCTGGTTTCCCGCTTTTATTTTGCGGTTGCTTGGTCGTCTGTCCGGCGGCCTTGCTCCCACAATGCATTCCACGTGGCGAATTGGATCAAATATAAATATAGCCTATAATTGTCTCGTCAAGAGTCATTCCATATCTCCCTCACCTAACTAAATCCCTAGCATGGATTAGAAGAGGTCATTCACCCAAAGTCGTCCCTGGAACGCCTCCAACCAAACAATGGCGGTTGAGATTCTGGCTGGAGAGCTATTACTGTAATATGATTCAATAGCTCGACACAAAACCCCTCAAGAGCAAGAGTACTTGATTGTGGGATTGCAACAAGCGAATACACCCTCTCTCTTCCATTGATTCAATCCGTAGAGCCTTTGAAGAGTGCATACCGTACGGTTCCACACGATCAAGTGATTCAAAGGGTTCCAAGAGCCTCAAAGAACCATTCCACACTCATTCGATCGTTTGCCCAGAGCGAAGCGAGCGATTTTACGTGGTTGTTCCGAAGAAGAGAACGTCGTCACGATTCGCTTTGCGATACCAATTCACACCACACAAAATATAATACAGTTTCAACAACAACAACAACAACAACAACAACAGCAACAACCCCAACGCAGCCAAGCGACAGTCGGTTCATCCGAACATATCATCTATCGAGTCAGTCAGTCGTAGAACCATTGTACTCTACTGCATTCCTCATTATCCAACGTTCCTTTCGTGCGAATCGATTGATTGATTCTACAACAACGACAACGGCAACTACTACTACTACTACTACTACTACTACTGCAGCATGAGTTCACTACGGTTAGCTTTGAAGCAATCGCTCGAAGAAAGTGCCGGCGGCGCCCTGGAGGAAGGTGGCGCCGTGGCCGCTGCCGTGGCGGCAGGATCGCCCAGCAGTCCAGACATCCGCGAACGCCACGACGATCACGCTGCTTCCCACAGCGAAAAACGAGGTCCGGGAAGACCCCGCAAACACGGGGATCCTCCACGCAAACGAGGACGTCCGCGCAAGCATGCTCCAACCGCGCACGCAGAAACTGCGAACGGTGCTGGTGACGGCGAGGAACAAGAGTTTAGCAGCGAAAACGAATTCTACTCGGACGAAGAAGAGGAAGACGAAATGGGAGCTGATGAACCGCACCACCAGCGTCATGCTCACCCTCACCACCTCCGCCACGACGATCATCAGCACCACTCGGCCGCCAATAAAATTCAATCGCACTGGAAGAAAAAGAACAAGCTAGCGTCCGATAAGACCGTCGCAAAGGCAGCCGGTACCGCACAAGACAATGATGACGACGACGACGCTGAACCTCAACCAGTAGCTGTCGGCTCTTCACCCGAAAACATGGCCAGGAAGAAAATCGAAAAGAAGAAAACGTCGCGCAACAAAAAAGGCGACGAAGACTCTGGGTACAGTTCCGGCAAAACCAAGACTGTTCCAGCTCCCGACTCGGATGTTTTGGTGTGGATGCGCAACTTGCCCGTCAAGAAAGCTCGCAAAAACGTGGCCCCGGGAATGCGCGTCAAGGTGCGCTTTGCCACCAAGGTGAAACGAGAAGGCAAGGCGGTCCGCAAAAAGAAATGGTTTGGTGGTCGCGTCTCGGCCGTTTCCAAGGAAGGATCCAAAATTCGAATCAAGTACGACGATGGCACGGCCGAAGTGACCAAGTTTCCTGACAAGGACATTGTCGTAGATGATACCTTTAATGGACAGCATCAAGCGGCCGTTGACAAATTTCTGCCGCCGGAACCACCGTCGGATGAAGAGGAAGAAGAGGCGCAGTTTGAAAATAGTGCTGCTGCAGCTGCTGCTGTAGAGCCACCAGTGGCCAAGGAACCCCCCCCCGCCGAAAAAGAACTATTTCTTGCCGCCGTGAAACCTCTGCCAACGCCAGTGGAAAAAGTAGTAGTGGATACAACCGGGAATGGGGAAGAACCGAGTGTCGAAAAGCAAAGTGCCGAGCCACGAGTGACATTGATACCAACGACATTGCCACCAACGACATTGCCACCGAAGACATTGCCACCAAAGACATTGCCGCCAAAGACATTGTCGCCAAATACAGTGCCGCCAAAGACATTGCCACCCGTAGAAAGCGTCAAGCCAAGTACAGAACAGGCAGAGACGGACCAAGGTGCCACCAGCCCGCCTGAGGGATCGCTAAAACCTAAAAAGAAGCGGGGGCGGCCTCCAAAGCACCGGCCAGTGGTGGAAGAAGGAGTTGCAGAACCTCCACCGAAAGCGCAAACGATGGACGAGTTTGCAAGCAAACCTGCTGTGGACGATAAGGACACGGAATTAAGAGAAGCTCAGCAGTCAAAGCCATCCAATTCCACAAAGCCTTTCAAGGAAGCTTTCGAAGAGACCCCTTCGAAAGACGTGGAGAATGCAGCGTCCCCAATTCAGTCAGAAGAACCGGTCGTCGCAAAGCAGCCTTCCAAACTCTCTCTAACGATCCGAATTCCGGGCCGAAAGAAGGAGGACAAGTCAATTTCTTCACCTCTCAAAGCAGTGGACGGGGAGATGACGGACGTTGCCATGAAAGTGCCATCAGAGGCTACTTCTGTCGAAGGCGCTGAGGTCTCACCGCGTGGCGAAAAAGTCAAATCTCCAATGTCTAAAAAGCGCGCTCACGAAGAGAATTATCACGAGACGTCCGAGCCTCCTTCGAAACGGATTCACATTCAGATCCCTTCAGCCAAGACTGCGCAAGAACCAAAGGTATCAAAGTTGTCCGACGTTTTGCCCGAACCAGTGCGTGTCGTCCCTGCTTCTTCTCCGTCGCTCGACGAAAGTCAACTGAAAGAGCAAGATGTTGCAACCGAGAAACCTACAGAGCCTGAAAAGGTATCTGTATTTGCTATGAAGGCGGCGACTCTCGACGAACTGACCACGGAGCCAGTTGAACGTGAATCGTCTTGTTTGGCTTCGGCGCATCTTTCAAAGAAGAAGCGTAAGAGTATCGAAGTAGTTGAGGAGAGCGAACTACCAGGACATCCCACCGAGACCGAAAGTGATCTGTCCGCTTCCAAGCCGAAAGAGACAGAAGAGGAACCAAGTACGGCCCCAGTATTGGACGAAGCCAAGATTTTTGAGGAAGAAGTCACTGCCAACCTCACCCACTCCACAAACAGCGCGTTTGAGAGCCAAGAGCTTCCAGTAGCGCATGATTCTACTTTAGAGATTGGCCCCAACAAACCCTTGCCACCGCATGATTGGCCGAAGGAACTGGCGCCTGTTGCCCGTTTGGGTCGTCGGGCTGCCCAACAGGCAAACGAACGTATCGTGTCGAGACATGAGGTTGTCATTCAGGATCCGTTCGCCAAGAAGAGAAAGAAAAGGGACAAACGTAGAGACGGCGAAGGTGGAGACGATTCCGATGACTCGGATGATAGCCAGTGGGTTCAATGCGATGGTTGTTCCAAATGGCGCATCATCCCCGGTAACGTCGTGGCCACGCTTCCGAAACAGTGGTACTGTGCTGACAACCTTTGGGACGCCAAGCGCGCTAGCTGTGACGCAGCCGAGCAAACTCCGAAGCAGGTAGCAAAGGAGAAACGCAAGAAAAAGCGCCAGCGGCATGCGGCGGTAGCAGTCGAAGTTGCAGCAGCGGAAGGAAAGGAAGCCGGCCAGTTCGACACGGGTAAAGAAGCCCTCGTAGAATGTTCTCGTAGTCCCCATCTCGAAGCCGAAGTGCCTATCAAGTCGAAACAGTCGTCTCCGGCACAGCAGTCGTTTGAACGTGACTCCTTTGCCGAGGTGCAGCCGAAAGCAGAAAAGAAGGTGTCTGTTTCTGGACTGGGGAAAAAAGGAAAGACACAGTCCCATGAATCGCTGGTCGTGGCCGCCTCCACTGCTGAAGTCGAAAGACCAAAGACAAAGGGCCGTGGGCGTCCCAGGAGAGTAGACAAGCCATCCGAAAACACACCCGTTAGAGGACCGGGAGGCAACAGACCAAATGAAGACGCCGAGAATCTTGAATGGGTTCAGTGCGAGAAATGTGACAAGTGGCGCAAGCTCCCTCCTCATGTCTCCGCTGACGAACTACCGGATGTGTGGTATTGCAACATGAATACATGGAACCCATCGTCTGCTAGCTGTGACGCCGCCGAAGACAAAGCGGACGGTCTACTGGACACGGGTGTATTCGGTGTATCGGGCTCGAGCGTTGGAAAGAATTCGTATCGCAATCTCATCTTTGGCAACAACGGCAGAAAGGCTAACCGTCCGATTTCTGAGAGGACACGGGCGGCCGAATCTTTGTTCGCCTCGCAATCTGACGAAGATGCACCACCTTCCGTCAATTATGCTGACTCGAGCGCGTTTGTGTCGCGTAGCAGCAAGTTCTCGAACACGGATGAAAACGATGAAATGTCTGTGTTTGAGTTGATGAGCCATTCGAACTTGTGGGCCGAGCTTCGAGGGGTAGCCCAGCCACCGCTTGTCACAAGTGGCGCCAGTACGGTCAAGAAACCACTGTTTTATTCGTTCGATAGTATTCCAAGCCACAAGAAAGAAGCGTTGAAAGAGATGCTGCTTGACTCGCTTGCTTCCAAGACACTTACGGGGTACGAGACACTACTTGAAGTACAATGTCGCGAGTGGGAAAACGCCCCAGTGGCATGGGCCGAGATTCGTGCGTATTGCTCTTATGACGTTGTGGTTACAGCATTGTGTGAACTTGTGAAGGAAGGTAAAGTAGTTTGTGTACAGAGTCTTGGACCAAACTGGACGGTGAAAGATTGGAACCCTCGCTACAAGTGCGCCAAGGCGTCCAATTTCGACTCGGGGGAGCAGTCGAAACCATTGAACGCGCATGAATCGTCTCGGTGCATGAAAATCGCCAAGCCGTGGAAGCGCGCTCGAATCCAGTAGTCTCGGGATATAGATTTAGCAACACAAGTATCTAGCGATCTTTTGAAATGTATTACAGTAGCTTGCGGATCTAGCTGGTAGTAGGGTAAAATCTAATTTATGTGTAGACAAGTGTAATGACAATGCATAGCAAGCTCACAGCCTTGTCAAATCTAGCTACTCTATCGGTAGAGATGGAGAGGCAAAAGTATATAGGTGTCACTTGGATAAACTAAATATGTACTTCACAGAACTTTGTCCTCTTGAGCGCTACAAACACTAAGGGGACTGACACTTGACTCTCGTGGGTGTTTCGTTAACATATACAAAACATGCTCGCGCGAACTACTCCTTTAACTTCATTGAGCGGCAACCGCAGCACAAGGATTGTGGCACATTAATAGCTTGTCTTTGAGTCCGTTCCACGCATGCATATACCAGGGCTCTCGATCGTCCCGTTCGCCCATGGCTGTTGTTGTTGATCGCCGTTGGTGCCCCGCGTCATTGTTGCCGGCATGACGCTCCACGACAACCTCCGTGCGCCCGTCCGCGTGTATCACGGTGGTTTCCGAATGGGTGAACTTTTTGCCGTGCGCAAACTGCGTCGTGTGACTCGTCAGCTTGCGGGTACCTTCTTTGTTGGTATACTGACCCGACGAAAAGGCAAATCGCAAACCTGCATTTGGTTGTGTAGTCATTTGCATGCGAGTCGGTACCTGAATCCCAGCGACCGTCTTGGTGGAATGCACGCGACCTTGGGTCCACAAAAAGGCCAACGGGTCGTAACATGCGTAGCCCACGCCCATGTCTTTACGTTTGCGAGTAGATGAGTGACTGGAGCGCGCGTGTTCGGGAGATTTCGATTCTTGTTGTCGCGTGCTGCTGCTGCTGCTCTTGTTGTTATCGTCATCGTCATAGCCTCCGTACTTGTATATATGATCATAATCGGCCTTGCGTCTGCCGTCGGATAGCAAAGCGTACGCAGCGGCAATGTCGGCAAACTTGGTCTGCGCCGCCGCCTGTTCGGCCGTGCTGGCCTGTGTGAGACGATCGGGGTGGTATTGTCGTGCCAGAGTAAAGTAGGATCGTTTGATTTCGTTCAGAGTCGCCGAGTGTGAGAGATTCAACGCCTTGTAGGGATCCGGAACCATGGTACTATTGTTGCTTATGTTGTGTGTGTGTGTGTGTTGCTGGCCGATTGCTCAACGGATCTTTCTGTGCGTGCTGTACTAAACTCGATACTACAGAAAGAGGGAATGAAACGATGATGCTAATGCTTCCTTTCGTCCTCTGCTTTGGCTTTGCAATCAACACAAGCTAGCTTTACTGCAGGTCTTCTCCGATCCGTCGGTTGGGATGAGGAACGAATATGACGGTGGTGTGATTGGCACGTTCTCAACTGCTGTTTGCGATGGTGATGATAGCCACAACAACAAGGTCGGCACGAAGTTTGGAGTTGCAAGTCTTGTATCGGCGAGGTTTTGGCATAAGTAGAATCCCGATTTTGGCGGGCTCTGTTTACTTAGAGAGCGCCGCTTCCCTTTCACCTGCCCTTCTTTTTCTCGCAAAGTTCCAGATTCCTCCTAAAATCTTCCCTCCGACGCGCGGAGAGACGAGAGACCGACCATGAGCTTCGCCGCTAGGAACCGTCGCAGCATTCATAGAGACTATTAGCCAGATCCAACAGAGACTGACTCTCGACCATCATGTCTCGAGGCGGATTCGAACCAGTACATACATATGTTGAGCAGAACGATACGGTATACGCTCAAGTGCGCTACCGCAAACAAGAGGGCAGCGTGACCCTGACGGCGACGCAGATTGTCTTTTGTGCAGTAGCAACGGACGCTGACAGCAACAACAACAACAGCAATGGTGGCGTTACGAAGAGCCTGGACTGGACACTGGTAGCCAAGCATCAAGTGTCACCGGTATCTTATCCCAAGGCGCTCTTGAAACTAGTCTCGAGCGACGGTGCCAACACGACCTTTCAGCTCCCCAACCGATTCGATCTAGACCGTATTCGCAAGGATGTAACGGCGCGACTTCAGACTCTACGCAATACAAATAGTACTGCATTAACTTCGTCTATCGGAAAGAAACGCCCCTTTGCCGAAATCCAGTCCTCCTCTACCAAAACGGCTCTGGCTCTGGCTGCTACTGCTACCAACAAAAAGTCGTTTGGTGATCTCGACAACACGGAACTCGCCGTGACACGCTCCTCTCTCTTGGCTGCCAATCCTTGTCTTCGCCAGCAGCACAAATATCTTGTCCAAGAAACACAGACCGTGGCGGAAGAAGACTTTTGGAAAACCCACCGTGCCGCACTGGAAGAAGAGTACGCTCGTATTTCTGGACTCGCCAAGGCGGGCACGTCTTCCCTGTTGCAATCCCACTTGCCACAGTCAGGCCGCGTCAAGCTGGGCGTGGAGGAAATGCGACAAATATTTATCCTCTATCCAGCCGTCCACAAGGCGTACGAAGAAAAGGTGCCGTTGGAACTCAGTGACGAGCAATTTTGGAGAAAATACCTGGAATCCGAGTACTTTCATCGTGACCGAGGACGCATGGGCACGGCAGCCCGGAATCACGCGGCGGCGGGTGGGAGAGTGGATAAGAAGATTGGCAATACTGTGACAGGCAAACCAAAGCCGACGGGTCCCACTGTGGAAGAGCAAGAAGCGCGAGCGGCAGCCGTCGGAACCAACGATTTGTTTTCGCGTTACGACCAAAAGCTCCAAGAAGAATCTGGCGATATGACCGACTCGAATCATCCCCAGCACCGCCAGTGGGGTCGTACTTTGGCCGTGGGTCAGTTTGACTTGGCCAGTACATTTGAAACCGAACGCGGCAGGCTCTTGCAAGGCCCAAAGGACAACCACCCAGCAAATCAAGCCGATGATGACAAGGGTGCGCGTGTCATTCAGAAATACAATCGTCACTGGGCCATGGTACTGCATCCCGATCAAGCTATCGCGGGAAGTAATCTCTTGGATGTCGCTCGACGGAGTGTGCATCAAGTGTTGCCTGGAGACCAGGACGCTCTAGCTGCCGGTGGCGTTGATGAAGAAATGCAACGGCTGGTCGAGTTTGCGTCGGCTGCCGAAACAGACGCCAACCACGCTGCTGGTTTAGGCCTCCAAGACAGCGACGACTATGAACAATTGACGCTTCAAAACGTTGAAGCTTATTACTCAAGCCAGAACGCTAATAATAAAGAGGAATCCAACAAAGAAACAGACGAAGAGGCGGGCAAGCGTCACGCGGTCTTTGGTCAGGCCATGGCAGCGAAGACGCAAGCACTCTTGCAGTCTCTGTCAGCGTCAGAAGAATCCAAGCGATGTTTACAAACGTCGTGCTTCCCCCCAGCAGCGCTGGGGCGTGAGCTCTTGTCGGCCTTGACGAAAAAGATGGCGCAGGACTCGAGAACAGAAGCGGCTTCGTTGGAAGTAGTCAATCGTCTGCCCGCCGAGTTTCGCGAGCGATTGCAGTCCTACTTTCGCCGATCGTCGGAGCTGCTGAGGCACTTTTTTGGCTTGCGTCGATTAGAAGCGCAAGGAAGCACTGGTCACGGTCAAAAGTTAGCCCGTATCGTTCTTGGGATGGAGACTGTTTACCGAGAAATGGAGGGAATGCGCAAGGACTTACCGCAAACCGAGAACGGTGAAATGATGCGAAAGATGTGCCTTCCGATTATGGATCAACTTGATTGGGCCTTTAAGTTACATCGTGAAGGCAGTGGAGGCGGCGGAGGCGGCGGATTCGTCGCTGTCGAGGAGTTATAACTAGTAGGCAGCAACGGCATAATCGCGATGGCTGGATAATCCTGAGAGTACGAAGTACGTACCTATATCAACCACGACATACTGTAGTAGCTCCTAGACACACATTCGCAGTTGACCACTACTTCTAGCTAGGTCTAGTAGTGACTTAAAGCTTCCAAGGAGTAATCCTCCTTGGTCTTTAACTCTGTTCATACTTTACTTTGCCATCCTGCCACCAAGAGATGTCTTTACTCGTACTCACTATTTCTTATCTGGTCCGACACTTTTGCAGCAGGCGAGGTAATAAGACTTTTGCCCGTGGATATGTAAAAAGGGTTGAACCAGGTAATCCCCTTGGTTGAACGAGCGCTGCTGATATCCTCGATGTGTTTTATATGCAGCCAAGAAGATCAAAGGCCTCAAGACCTTCGTTTTTCTCGAGAGCGTCGCAAAATCCGTCAAAAGTTTCCATCAATCAGAAGGACACACGCATTTTCTCCCCAATATGCATCTTCGTGCTGCAGTTTGTGAATGAATACTCCGTGAACATGAGGTGCGTCTACTCGTGCCGTGTAGCCCCTACTAACCAATGAAAGAAGGTTCGCCGCTAAGGATTTGTTCGTTTTTAGTCATAGTTCGTGCTGGTATAGTGCTGTCCTCTTGCCTTGTCTGGATCTCGGTTGAGTTGCGACTCAACTAGCTAGAGGAGCGATACTAAGCAAGAGAGAGAGAACGGCAGCTTATGTCGCCGTTGGACGTGAGCCACAAGAATTTGCTGAAGTAGACACAGAACAGGGTTCCGTATGGCATTGCAGGGTAGTAGCGAGATATGATAGTTCTAAACCACTAGTAGACTAGTTGTTGGCAATCGAAGATAAGCTAGACACGATCATCATCGAAAGGTATTCGTAGGCGTCGAGACTTCAATGACACGTCACAAAAGCTAGCAAGAGGCCTAAAAAAGGCCAAATTGGAAAGGCCTCTGTCACCACATATCTCGCATCTCGCACATCTCATTCTGATTTCTGATTTCAATGTTCATTGTCTTTGCCACCAACCTTCCGACACCATGGGCCTTGTACTAGCCAAAGCAGAGACAGAAGACAACAAAGAAAAATACCAAGAGGGAGACCTGGCTAGGGCGAGAAAGGAGTCGGAAACGTTCTTCTTTACCGACGTGCCTCCTCCTCGCTCGAAGCCTCCTCGCTCCTCCTCCACTGTACTGCGTGCGAACAGCAAGTATGGGACCGAGGGCTACGCCAAACACTGGGGCGATAGCAAGCAGACCCGAACAGACACTTCGTGTTGGACAACGGAAAGTACCAAGGGACCTCCCGAGGTTGGAAAGACCCGCACCACTTTTGAATGGCAGCGTCGAAACTCCCACCAAGATCCCCCTAAGTTGGTTTCGATAGGTTGGTTCCGCCACTCTTACGATGATTCGACCTTGCCTCCTTCGCTTCTTGTCATCAACAAGTCAACCGTAAAGAATGGATCATGCTGGGAAAGCTCACGGCGTCGGGAGAAGACGCGATCCTGTCCGCTTCCAGTGGTGCGGTGTGCCCATTGCGGCTACGAAGAAGAGAACACCGCGCAGCTCCAAAGGCACTACGACGAGCGAACCTGGGATATGTTCGAGCGGATTACTCAGTCTCGTGAGAAGCAGCAACAACAACTATCGAACAATGGCGTTCACGTTCCACAAGAAGCGGAACAGTCAGCGCTTGGTTCGTACGATGGCAGCATCTGCGGGCAGTGCCTTTCCGATGTTCCTGCAGTCCCCACTGCTTCTCCCGTTGATGCGAGTCATTGTCCGTACTACCCCGAATGCGAAGACTGCGAACATGAAATGATGTTTGGAGACCTCGACTGAGAAAAATCCTTTTCTCGTCTTGGATACAGCACTACTGCCACTGCCACCACCATCTACCACCTCTTCATACCAAGCTACGTCTGTTATTTTCCGACCTGCTTTTCATCACACACAGAGCAACTAGACTAGCGGCATTTTTTAATCCTATATTGTGCCTAACTTAACTAGAAAGGTAACTCTTCAACGATAGCTACCTTTTAAAAAGGCTAGAAACAAGACTCTAGTTACTAAAAAAGTATCAAGTAACATTTTCATTCATCACGCACCCCTAGCTCGACCTGGCTTTCTCGGTGCCGTATCAGCAGCCACATTCGAGCTTGACTGGGACTCCTCTTGTCGAGCATTCCAATTAACGACATTCCCCTCATCTTGAAAGTCCACGTCGAGCCGTTTCACAGGAAATTTCGGAGGGTCACTCGATCCAACGCACGTGTCGTTCCATCGTTCAATGGTCAATGGACTTGGGCTACCCTGTCGTCGTGTCAGTGGTAAGAACGGGGCGTCGTGAGGACTGTCCTCCAGGTATGCTCGGCTTACTACTCGACTACTGCCTGATGACGGCGATGATGAAGATTCATGTCGCAGAGTCGGAATCATAGATGTAGAGTCGCCTCCACTGGCGTCAAATCGATTGGGGTTGAGTGGCTTCAGGGCCGATGTGGGGTTGATCACCAATCCCTTGATTTAAGCGCGGCTCGCAGACTATCCATGAGTCTTGCCTTTTGCTTTTGAACGGCATCGTCGGTCGAAGTAGGAATGGAAAGCTCGACAGAATCGTTCTTACTTCGCTGAAGCTCGAATAGCTGGGACTTTCGAGCTCGCAAATCCTTGAGCCGTTTCATTTCGGTATCGAGAGACACTTCTTCATGAAGAGTAAACGTCACTCTGCTTTACAAGAGATCATCGACAGCCGTAAATAGACTCAGCGTACTGTCACCTTCATCTTGATCGATCTGAAAGCTATTTTGCAAGAAGTCGAGAAGTTTGTCTAGACTGCTATCCTCGACAACACCTGAGTGAAGTGCGGATATCAAGTTTGACAAGCTCTCCGTGTTGTTGCGCTGTTCAGCGGCAAGGCGGCCGACACGTCGGACATCGAGGCCATTGGCTTGGAGTTGACGATGTCCTCAAATACGGCCAGTACATGTGATGTGGAGGAAATCAGCTTGGACTTGGGGATCTCCTTTAAGGCAGTTGTCAAGTCAGATATGGGCGCCATCAACTTGGACTTAGATTTGGCGCTCCTGTCCTCTTCGAATGGAGCCGACAGGTCTGAAATAGACGCCATGAGCATGCCCTTCTTTTAAGGGCATCTGGCTCCGGATGCAGTAGACATCATAGCTTTTCTATCGCATAGAGCACGAAGTTGGGGGTGCATAGAAGCCAAATATTGTGAAATCACACATTAGTCGATCACCTTCCAAAATGTTTTTCGTGGCTTTTGCTCTCGTAGCCTAATGTAAACTGCGTGGTGCCCACGAGACTCCGTCCGCGTTGATGTCAGAGCCCGAGCCATCGGACAACGACGAAGTAGTAGGCCGGGACATTAATACTACTCTCTTGCGAGGAACCGTTTCCGTTACTGTGTAAAGCTTCAATATACCTACTAAGGATTGAATATTTAATAGTAATTTTTGGAAATGATGAATGACCACGACTTATAATGACTTCTTACTCCACGACCAAAACTCTTTGGCGTAATGGAGTTCTGTGCAGCACTCTATGTACGGTGTACAGAAGTTGTTGGTTCTTTCTTCTCTGCTCATCGTATCATCATCGTTGCGTATCCTGCTACTGGTACTGTACATTATGGTAAATACATTACTGGACGATACAGCACGGTACAGTACAGCGCACGCGTAGAGCCAGCCAGCAACATAAGAGCAGTTGTTACTACTGAAGTCGTACTTGTTACCCTCTGGTCCTGTCCTGATGGGTAATGTATCCCAGTGAAAGGATAACATATATGAGAATGACCCTGATATTTTCAATGACTTCTCATGTAAGCATCGAATTCTCTTATCTCCATTATGTACCAACCCAGACATTTAAAATGACTTCTCATTATTCGGCTTCAGCGTCGGATTCTCTTTTCTTCCAGTACGTACTCACAATACCTGTACTTTTACGAGTACGTATCATGGTACGGTACATTACACCTCCTGCTCCGACCGTTCAATAAGTCTAAAACCCGAACAAAGGCCACATTACTGTATCTACTATATTACAGTACTGGTACTGACTCACAAATGCCAAATTGAAAAAGACCTCGACCAGACATACAGGCCACACTGACTCAAAATGGCCAAATTGGAAAATACCTCACCACGCACCCCTCTTGCATCTCATTCTTTTACGATACATTCTCGACTGGTACCGTACCAATGGGCCTTAAAAGTGGACTTCAGTATACCGTAGCGACAGTGAAGATGGACGGCAACAAGAAAAACTGCATAGAGGGCAACTTGGCAAAGGCGAGAAAGGAATTGGAAACGTTCTTCTTTACTGACATGCCTCCTCTCTTCTCCTCCACTGCTGCACTGCGTGCGAACAGCAAATATGGGGGCGAGGGCGACGCCAAACACGGGGGCGATAGTCGAGCAGACACTTCGTCTTGGACAACGGAAAGTAACAAAGGATCTCCCGAGGTTGGAAATACCCCCACCACTCGAGCTTTTGAACGGCATCGTCGGAACTCCCACCAAGATTCCCCCAAGTTGGTTTCGCGAGGTCGGTTCTGCCAATCCCAGGATGACTCGGCCTTACCTACTTTTCTGCTTTTAATAAATTTGCATGAAACCAACCAGACAGCGCCTAAGAAGGGATCATCATCCGGGAAGAGACCACGGCGTCGGGAGAAGACGCGATCCTGTCCGCTCCCAGTGGTACGGTGTGAGCATTGGAGCTATGAAGAAGACGATGCCGAACATCTTCAACAGCACTACGACAAGCGAACCTGGGATATGTACATCCGGATCACTCAGGCTCGCGAGAAGCAACAACAATTGTCGAACAATGGCGTCCATATTCTCATTGACGCGGAGCAGCAAGCGTTTGGTACGTACGATGGCACCTGCCAGTGCCTTACCGATGTTCCTGCAGTCGTCTTCGATGCGAGTCATTGTCTGTACTACCCCGAATGCAAAGAAAACGATTGCGAAATGATCTTTGGAGACCTCGACTGAGAGAAAGCCTTATCGTATTGGATACGCAACACCATCTACCACCTCCACTCATCAAGCTGTTTGAACGATGTCCAACTTGCTTTGCATCACACGCATTCGCGCCCACCTCCTACGTCATGCTTTATTGTAGATGAAGAGACAGAATGTCGAACTTATGAAATGATTGCTTCAAAATGTCCTCGATACACAGAGCAAGCAGCAAACCTATTAATACAGCAATGTCCAAATTATGGAATACAATGCAAAAATCCTCTGGTTATGGTAGTCTCCAGAGTGTGCTAGACTACTAGTAAACGTGGCGGAGATTTCCCATACATGGCGACATTATACTACGCGTACTGATCCGACACGAGATCGGGGCGAGTGTGGATGAATGCAAATAGAGTATCAATACCACACTCGTTATACACCTTTTCCACGATCCTGGGCGTCAGCTTGCTTTTGATACCCCGGACGCAATGAAAGGCCTGTGGAAACGTGCGCACCGCCAGAGCAAACGTGCCGTCCCATGGTCGTCCATTCTGAATCATTAGACCCAATCCAAAGTTGCCTGAAGGCGTACGAGACTGTGTCGCTTCAGGGTAGATCTCCAGTAGAATGCGAAGGATTCCGATGCGTTGGTGGCAGCCTCCTTCACAGCCAGAGTACAAGTGTCCGTCCAAGAGTGACATTTTCTCGATTGGAATACCCGCTTCAATGTGTAGTGGGTAGTTACCTTCCTCGTCCACACATCTAGCTTCTTCTGGGAAACGATTTAAGGCGCCGCGAATGAATAAGGGATCTAAACGAATACCTCGACGATGTAACGAGAGGCAGGCCAAGACGAGACCCTGCTTTGAATCATCACCGGCATATTGATTCGCTTCGCTGTCTCTGGGCCCGTAGTACAAAATCTTTACTAGTGTTGCCAGTACGTCAAAGGCTCGCTGTTGCTCCGTATTGTAGCTAGTGCCTACACAGCAACAAGAGTGGGAAACCCTTCGAAATTCTTCTACTGCAATAACAATCGGTGTCTGACCTGCAGTATTCTGTGCTAGTAGAGGAGAGATGCGTCCATTGCAGTGTGCTAGAGCAACTTCAAGACCGTGACTGCTGGCTAATGCGACTTTGCGCACTGCTTCCGCCGAAAGGCGACGAATACAGGCTAGATGCAAAGGCGTGTCGTCAAATATCGTTTTCATGCGCAACGCTTCTGGATAGGCACATATCAAAGCGCGAAGGGCCTCTACACCCGTTTCTTCTCGCACTGCAGAATGCAGGGGCGTGTTTCCTCCCAAGTCAACTGTGGAAAATACTGCCAGGCTACCCACTCTGGAGAATAGCGTAACGATTCGGTCGTCGATGCGTCCTTGCTTGCAGAGAATCTGGAGAGGCGAATATCCCGCGTTATTGCAGACACTAATCCACTCCGGATTTGTCATGGCAAGAGTCTCAATGTTGTCGAGTGAAACGTTTCGAAAGCATGCATAGTGCACTGTTTAGAGAACGAGGATGAGAAACAAGTGTTAACCAAATGGACATGGCAAAGGCACTAGTGAAAGAGTCCAAACGTACGTGGTGTATTACCCACTTTGTTGACCATGACCTTTTTGTCCAGTGCGACAACATTCATGGCGCCCGAGGCAACTCTCGCGGCAGTCAATACTTCCAGTAGACCGACAGATCCTCCGGTGCTGCTGCTTGCCAAATGAATAGCCGTCTCGCCCGCGTTTGTTTGCTCCGTCACAATCGCAGGGTTCTTATCAATAATGGCTTTGGCGATAGCCACCTTGGGTTGATAGGATCGGCAGACACAATGAAGAGGGTTAAAGCCATAATCGTTCTTTTGTAACAGCGCTTCCGGATGAGCATCCAACAGCAACTGCGCAGTCTCTCCCGACAGATTCACCGAACACGCCAGAGACAAGGCTGTATCATTCTTTCGAGTCAAATGCTTTGTGGCGCCGGGGAATCCCTCCAACAAGCAGGCAATCACTTCTGGATCCGCCCCAAATTCGCAGGCGTAGTGCAAGGGGAGATACTGGTTGTCGTCGGCAATGCGCAAGGCTTGTGGTGCCACTTCCACAATAGCCCGTACAATAGCAACCGGCACGTCTCTTACTCGACACAGCAAATGCAAGGGCGTAAAGGATTTTTGACCAGCAGCTCGTTGCGTCGCAGTATCGGGTGCCGCCGCCAGTAACGCTCCAACAGCCGCTAGTTGATGAACGGTCGGACCCCGTCGACATAAAACGTGCAAGGCCGTCTCCCCCGTCTGACTACTTCTTAAGCTAGCGACAGCATTGCCATCTGCCGTCGCTACCAAGAATCGGATCAAGTCGGAATTTAAGTTCCATGCTGCGTAATGCAGTGGGCTCCAGCCTTGTCGTTGTGTCTGATCCAGTACTAGCGCCGCTTCCGGAGCAGCTTGTAGCAAAATGCGGGCGAGATTGGTGGAAGCTTGTCGTCTCTCGCAGTGGAAATGCAAGGGCCATTGACCTTTATTGTTGCCACGCGACACACACTCTGGCGATGCCACCAATAGTTTCTCGACGGCTTCAGCGTGAATCATGCTCTCGGGAGCCGAACACGCGTAATGAACAGGTAAACATCCCGCAATATTTGCCCGCAGTGCAAACGAGGCTGCAGCCGGCTGCAACAAAAGGTCCATCACTGCCAACATTTCCGTTTTCCCCATGTGTCGCGTGCGATACCCACAAAATAGCAAATGCAGCGGCGTGTTGCCAGTCTCGTCACGAAAGACCGCCACGTTGGTTTCATCGTTGGCTTGCAATATAGACTCGATAGCATGCAGACAAGCATTCTTACTGCAGGCCACATGCAAAGGATTGCGTCCCATTCGCGGATCTTGATAGAAGGTTTCTTCCGGATGCGTGCGACAGCGTTCCACAATGCGCTGACAGCCCGTGGCGCCCGGTCGCAGCACTGTCACGGTGCAAGTGCAATCTTGGCGAATCAAGTCGAACAGATAGGGTGAGACTGGATTGGCGAGGGCGCCTTCGAACCGAAGGTTGGCCGCCAATATTTCATTTTCTAGCTCGAGCGCTGCTCCAGCAGGGTCGTTCTCGACGCCACCAACCGCATGCCAAGCAAACTCGTGGAGCTGCGCAGGGTGTTCTTGGTCTCGTCGTCTTCGCCCTCTTCTTCTTTGGATAACTGGTACAGCGACTGGGAGAACTTCATCGTTCATATCGTTGAGTTCCGCCATGGTAAAACAGGAAAATGTTTGATGGGGTCACAAAGTTAACAGGTATTGTACAGTAGCGATGAGAATCTCGCCATTGTGACCATCGACATCATCCTGATGCGATCCTCGATCCTATCTAATCTCCTACTGTATCCTCGATGATTGCTTCATTCATTCATCACTTCATCACCATTCGATGAGTTCGTTTTTCATGAATGATACGTGGATGCGACTCGATTCGACTCAATATGGTACCCAACTTGTTCCGACTCATGAAGAATGAAAATTGACGATGACGCCGCTACTCGAAGCAGCACTCGTCGCACGTTGCACAACATATCGGATAGAAGTACAGCAACGGTACCGGTATTGGCCAGCAAACAGCATGACTGTTCTCTCCATGACGGCAGATGCTCAAATATCTCCCTTTCAGCCTCACTGGGATCTCTTTCCGGCCTTTTACGTTGCCAATCGAGCTCCTGCTTCGTTTCTATCCAAAGATATCGACGGTGATCTAACCAAGCCTGCCTGGGACGCGGCTCCATGGTCGCACGCCTTTGGTGACATCCAAGGCGACAATGCGCCTGTTGATGCGCTCGATCCCGCGCGGACCATGTTCAAGGCTCTCTGGGATGACGAATATCTCTACATTGGCGCCATTCTGCATCCTCATTCCGCGTTCAACACGCCCGCACACTTTACCGAACGCAACTCTCCCATTTACCAAAAAGACTCGGACTTTGAAGTATTTGTCGACCCGACTGGAAGCAACCACAACTACAAGGAACTCGAGGTGAATGCAATACACACTGTCTGGAATTTAATGTTGGACAAGCCCTACGTGAATGACGGCCGTGAGCATTCGGCGCGGGTCGCCGTCAACGCGAGCGATCCACTCTACTACGAAGTCCACCAGCAAACAACGGCAACCAAATTGTTGAAAGGAAAAGTGAACGGAGACACGGGTGCCTTGTGGTCGGTGGAAATGGCGCTGGCGTTTGCCGATTTGAATGCGACACTGCCCAAGGGTGGTGGTAGGCCCATTGGCAACAACGACAATACGGCGCCCACAAAAGTAGGCTCGCACGTACGCATCAACTTTAGCCGCGTCGAGTTACAGGGAGTAGTCAATTGGACGTGGCAGCCTCAGCGTATCTGGGATGCGGGCCGTCAACGATATACGGGTCAAGTCAACATGCACTTGCCCGAATCGTGGGGGTACTTGGTGTTTGGCAACGATGCGGCGGTCGGCGACAGTGCATCGCCGGAACCGCCACGGCAGCCGATCGACATCGATCCGACGTGGCCGGTGCGAGTCGCGGTGATGCACGTCTACTATGCCGAACAGCAGTATCGCGAACTCAACGGGCGGTACACGCTTTCGATCGCAGACCTTGTTCCGTACATGGATACAACGTACATTAACCCATTCCGAATGCAGATTGTTCGCGTGTGGGTCAAGGACGGATTTCGAGTCGTTGCGGCCGATCAAATTGCGGGAATCGTAGTGACGGTCGAACAAGACCGATTTCTGAGTGTCATGACGACTGCAGAAGCTGAAAGTCAGGGTGTAATGGAGGAAGGTGGGACTGCAATTGACGTGAGAGAACAATAAATTGCTTACTACGAGGTGTTATCTCCCTTTCAACGGATGACTATCGGTAGCCGCTATAAACAGATGTTGGGGGAAACTAGTAGTTGATGCATCCACTACGTTCGCGTTCTGATACAACAACGAAAGCGGCCTCGACGCTACTGGACCACGTATATGGAGGACATAATTGCTGGCTCAGATATTCGAGAAAATTGCTACGGCCGTCTCTTTGCCTACAGTGCAACCTTTGCAAACGAAATGCGTCAGGACGAGTCCGCAACTGTTGCCTTAAGAGATGGCACCACTCGCGTTGGACAGTGGAGAGGCAGCTGGCCTCTTGGAGACTGGCAGAAGGATCACAGATTAGTTGCAACTGCGACTACCACGCAGCGGGATGATCTCCTCGTCTCAGGAGTCAAGTCGGAAGAGCCCACAAGCACGCCGTCTGCAAGCACACGAGTGTCTCGGTCGTGGAAGCCTCCTCCTCGAGATGCGTCCTTGGACGACCGAAATCCGAGTGCACGCCCAGCCAAACAACCTCCACTGCCGAGGCCTCCGCAGCGGAAGCCTTCTCCTTGAGAAGCTGTCGACGAGCGAAAGCCAAGTGCACGCCCAGCCAATCGCGCCAAGAACGATCATGCAAGCAGAAGCCTCCGCAGGTTATTTCATTACATGATAGCGACGACAGTGATACTGGCGATCACGGGGGTCCATGCGCCGCGGCAGTAGTTCCAGACTAAGCCGTGCCGTCCTCGCAGGAGCAAGCTAGTGGTATCGATAGTAAGGAGGGCCGCGTGAAAGGGATTACCGAATGGTTCATCATGGTGGTTGGGTGTAACCCTTTCCAAGAAGAGATGGAAGCCTGCGCTCGCAGACTCTTCGACCTTGGCTTCCACTCGGTGGAGCTAATTGAGCTTGTATGTGTCAAAGGGGAAGGTATAGGTTTCGTCTGGACGAAAAAGGCCCACAAAGCCCTGGTTGCGGCTGCGCTGCCGGCCTAGTAGAGAAGAAACGATGAGCATACTCCCATTAAACGGTGGTTGATAGTGTTACAGGAATGATTACGTAGATGTTGTTGTAGCGACAGACTATGAAAGGAGCTATTGTAGCAATCATACGTTAGCTATGTAGGTGGCCTAATTATCTGCTTCAAGGGAGATTGCGTACGTCCGGTTCTTGCTGATTTCAGGGACGACGATGGATCAAGCGTTTTGCGGTCTAGACCCAGTACATCTGGTGCCGCGGATAGCCACTAGCAAGCGCTGGTGCCCCCTGGCTCGCCACTTACACCTTCCTTGTCAACGGACAGCATGTCGATCAACATGCGGAAGAGTGCCTCGCGTCCTCCGACGGATAATGTTCGTGCAGAAGTATTGAGTTTTGAGTGCTTGTCGGAGAGCGAGCAGGGGAATCAAGCCTCGGTATCGCTATGTTCTGATACTGCTATAAGTTGAGAAATAAGTCAGCGTGACGAGAAGGCATAATTAGTTTAATTTATTATGACTTTACGTGTCCGAGAAACATCTTCGCCAAAAAAGGGTCATTACGACCAGGCCCATTGGCCATATCTACAGTACTGTAGGATGAATAATCAGGATGATACCTTAACCAGTACCAGGTAGTATGCCTATGGCTGGATGCACGCTGGAGCTATTTGCCGTAGAGCTACGTAGAACTGTAACAGAAAATATTTACTTAAGAATTTGATTATTTCATGTACACTAATACCGACACTCAACGTCTTGGTGTGACATGTGAGTTTGGATCTACATTATTATTTTTGTGGTTGAAACGCTCAGGATTTGTGGTCAAAGTCCATTGCACAACGATGGTTCTTGCACCCTTGGATTATCTTTTGGAGTTTCATTGGCGTTGCCCTATCACCCATATCAGCAGATATAGGTTCCATCCTTGATGTCTCCCAAAGAGGCACCATCAGCGATTGCCTTGTAAGCAACCATGTATTGCCGAGTTCGACGCGAGGACTTCCGACACGCTGCCAAACAATGTAATCTCGACCAATTCATCTTTTAATCTCTCCTTAGCACTGTGAGGTAGCCCACGGTACTTCTTTTTGCCCAATTCCCATGCATACTCGATTCCGTGCAACATAAAGAATAACGTTTGGTGCGGTCTTCGTCTGGGTTATCATTGGCAGAGAATTTTGGCTCAATTCATCACCAATATGGAAGCAAAACACGGATAAAACCTCGTTTCTTAGAATGAATAATGGCAAACGCCGTCCCTTTGCGTATAGTCAGATATTTGTCGACGATTGCAGGCAGGACGAGTCCGCCACTGTGACCTTGAAAGACGGCACCACGCGCATTGGACCCTGGAAAGGCGGCTGGCCAATTGGCTGGAAGAATTACAAGTTGAAGTCAACTGCGAAGGCCACACGACAGGCAGCCCGCACCGTATCACGCGCCAAGGCGGAAGATCCCACAGCCCCATCAACTGCAAACACACAATTGTCTCGGTCGCCTACGGCTACGCAGCCTCCACTGTAGAGGCCCCCATCTCAAGAAAGTCCAGCGGACGAACGACTGTCAAGTGCATGCGTGTCAAGAACGAGTCTGTCTGCAAGTGCGAAGCCTCCTGTCACAATAATGGCACCGTACAGACGCTATCAGCACAGGGGCCCATCGTGGAATGAAATCACAACCATGACCGAGTCATTTCCCTGTTCAACCACCATCACACAACGCGCTACATGTTCGTACCAATGTCTCATCGAGTGCATTTGGGACATTTGGCGAAACCTATTTCGCGGCATCCGGAAAATGCAACTACATTTTCATAAGCCTTCATAAGCCTCCACGATCAAGTCAAGGATCCATCAAGATACAAGAGACGCATCCAAGAGTGTTTCTCGACGGCACAATTAAATTGGCACGATCACGATCGGATTCATAGTTCATGAGCAGCTTTCGCTCTTAGTTGCAGACTAATATTACAAGCTGACAATTACGCGAAAGCTTTGTTTAATTGTCTCAAAGCCCGATTCTCAGAGCTCCACAGCTAGAGGATTTCGACAGCCTCCGCAGTCTACTTCACTGCATGCTAGTGACAGCAATGCCATCAGCGAGCAGGGGAATGGGACTGCCGTGGCCGCTGATGTTCCACCGCAGCAGAGGCCCCTACGTCAAGAGAGTTCAATGGACGAACACATGCCAAGTTTACGCCCACTCAAGCGTGTTAAGAACGAGCAAGCTGCAAGCGCGAAGCCTCCGTAGACTAGTTCACTGAATGCCAGTGACAACGATGACACCGGCGAGCAGGGGAGTCGGACTGCCGAGGCCGCATTTCCTGTCGCAGCCGTGTCTTCGCAGAGACTACCAGTATTGATAGTAAGGAAGGCCGCGTTAGAAAAATTGCGGAATGGCTAACTACGGTGAATGGTTGTAACCCTTTCCAAGAAGAGATGGAAGTATACGCTTGTAAATTCTTCGACCTTGGGTTCCACTCGGTAGAGTTGATTGAGCTTGTCTGTACCAAAGAGGAAGTCGCAAAGTTCGACTGGATGAAAAGGGTTCGCAGGGCGGGTTGCGGCTGCGCTGTCGGCCTTAATACATGGTAGAGAAGAAATGATCAATCTCCCATCAAACAGTGGTTGATAATGTTGCAGGAATGATTATGTATATGTTGTTGTAGCGACAGACTATGATAGTAGCAAATGTAGCAAGCATACGTTAGCTATGTAGGTAGCCTAATTATCTGCTTCGAGGGAGATTTCGTTCGTAATACGCTGTAACGCCCGGTTCTTGCTCATTTCAGGGACGACAATGGACTTAATGAGCGTCTTGCGGTCTAGACCCAGAACAGCTGGTGCCGAGGATAGCCACCAGCAAGCGCTGGTACCCCCTGGCTCGCCACTAACATCTTCCTTATCACCGGACAGCATGTCGACCAACATGCGTAAGAGTGCCTCGCGTCCTCCGATGGATAATATTCGCGCATACAAAGAAAGCCAGTGCTGGAACTCTGGAGCAGATCCTAAGGCCACAGCACAGGCCATACGGTCTTCGCAGTGAGAACGGGAAGAAATAAAATTCCCCGAGTTTTCTTCAGCTTGACCGTAGATTCCATCGGCGTGCCGGTCCAAGCCAGATAAACGTCCACGATGCGATGCCTTGATTGTAGACTCCAACGATCCCAATCGAACAGCGTCGTCCATTTTCGATAAGACACCCTGTGCCTGGGACCGGCTAGACGGTAGGCTGCTGTAAAAGTCGGACAAGACGAATCTACTATCCGATATTCTCATCCAGAGTTCTGACGGTCGGTCATACACAAATGCTTGAAGAGAACCGCCTGCACCTCCATCAGCTGCTGTAGTGGACCTTGCGTTGCCACGGGGAGTGTGATCAACTCCGCTGTTTCGACTTCCGGGGTGCATTAGAGACAGCAGCAAGAGAAGACGACCGGATTGAGTTACTTGAATACGGGACACTTTCGGAAGTCGGTGTTCACCCGAAACAACCGAAGCCAGTGACATGTGCGTCATGGCAGGCATGAGCGACCCCTTGTACTCCAAACGAAGTTGTGGCAGTATGCTGTAAACTCCAAATGTACCATCCGCAGTCACCGCCAGCATGAGAACCCCTCGCTCTGTTTCCGAGTCATTGTCACCTCTCTGTTCGTGCAACTGCAAGGTAACAATCGGGTGCCCCAATACGAACGGAGGGTGTGACCGGATGCTATTACCACAGGCCCATCCCAGGGAAGGCGAGCTGCCGAATAGTTGGACGGAGCCGTCCGCTGTACCGACAGCCAATAAGGTGCTTGACGCGGCAATAGCAGAGCTAGACGTGCCAGGAATCTGGTCTTTCCACGAGATGCGACCGTCGTGGCTGATCGAAACGTCGATGCAAGGAATTGGACTCCCTTTCGAACCCGATGGTATCTTGAACGAGTTGGTGCATTCTGCAGTGTAGACTGACTTTTCTTGACTGATCAACTTCATCGAAGACGAATCAAGAGGCGGTAGCACGACCGTATGGATTCTATCTGTGCTGTGAGCAATCGAAGCCGACGCAGGAACCACAACTGACAATACTGGCGCCGCTGCCACCGCACGTGCATGTCTAGATGGTGTTGCAGGGGCGTGATCAGCACCGTCACTCACGGTGCGGTCGCCAGTCGACTGTCCACGTGCAATCCCCGTAGGCGGCTTTTCCGGCGCTGACGTCTCTGCAATAGTGGAAGCCTTCTGAGCTGCGTCCATGGCGTTCTGTAACGAGTCGGCGGACTTGCGCTGCTCGGGTTGTTTTGGTTCAGAGGGCTGTGCGTATTTGGGGCGTTTGCCGTCGGCATCTCCAACGCTCATCAGAACTGGTCTGACACGTTTCTTTCCTTGCGCTCTTGACTCTTTCTGTTGTGCTTTGACTTTTCGAGGAGTCAATTCGTTCACATGATCTTCGGTGGTCTGCGAAAATGGGTTGATGTCCATGTCTTCATCCTCTTCTTCCTCATGGCGGTCTTCCAGTGACATTTGAAGGGCGTTCTCAATGAGCTTGGGTCCAGAGTTCCCGCCCACAAAGAGTCTTCTCTGCCCAAAGCTCCCGACATCTCCCATGTCAATACCGTAACGAAGCTGAAAGACGCGTGCGTGTTGTTCTTCACTAAGGATCCCTCCAAGTTCATCGGGTACACCAAAGCGAAGCGCCACGACTTGACCATCCAACAAGGACACCAGTAGCATTAGGTCTCCACCAGGGACGGTACCCCACGCCAGATCTGTCACGGTACAATGGCTTTCACTGCATTGCAGTTTGAAGAGAGGACGGGCCTTGCGCGTGCTCCACACTGTGATAAAGCCTCGCTTGTCTCCCAGAGCAAGCAGTGTTGCGTACTCGGGTTCTTCGTCGTCGTCGCCATCCAACTCTCCGTCTTCCTTTTTACGGGCGTCCAAAAGATGGGACGAATGGCGGCTAACCACCACGGGCTGCTTGTGACCCACCAAATTTGCTGCACCAGCTGCAGCCGACTGAGCACTACTCACGCTCCACCCTTCGCGACTAATCGTTGAAGCCACGTGTTTGTTTTTCACTACCGAATTGGTGGAACAGATAAAGGCTCCATCCGTCGACCAACTGAGTCTTCGAAATAAACTTTGACTGCTCAAGGCCGGCCCATCATCTTCTTTCCAACGCCGAAAGATACCCGTGGAAGAGTCTACGCGCTTTTCGAGTCCCCAATCGTCGTGTGCGCGCCAGATACAAACCGCCGGATCGTCGCCCGATGAAGCCAGATACGACCCCGCCGGGTCAAACGCCACACCCTTGACGGTACTCGTGTGGACGCCCTTGCCCAAGACACGAAAGGGATTGCAAATCATGCTTCCTTTCTTTTCAAGGTCGTTTAATTTCCACACGATAATGGGAGTCTCGCTATCCAACGAGCAGCTCACCAAGTGGCTATCATCGGGTGCCCACGCCAAGCCAACCACGTCGAGGCCGTGACCACGACAGAGTTTGATGCGCGACCAGTGCTCCGGACCGGCTTTTTCCACCAAGTTTCCTGTTGCTGCAGCTTGCTGACTACTGCTGTTAGCGTTGGTGGGAGCGTAGATGCAGACGCACGCGTCGTCTCCGGCCGACGCCAAAAAGTTTCCCGAGGTGGAAAATCGAACGCACAAGACGGACGAGCCCGTGTGTGCCGATAGTGTACACAGTAATCTATGATGATCCTTTCCTTGCGCAAAGCGAGGCGATTGTAGCGACGATACTTTGTTGGTGCTGCTGCCGTTTGCAGCCACTACTCCAGCTGCAGCAGCTGCGACGGCGGCAGGCTTTTTGGCGGGCGAACCATCCTTTTTGCGGCGCACAAAGCTGTTGAGATCGTGAACCTGTTCGGCTACCGCTGCTGCTGCGTTACCGTTACTAGTATTGCTGCTAGTGTTGTTCGTGACGGAATCGTCTTCGGATTCTGGCCCGCTGCTGCTCGCACTCGTGCTCACGTAGGCTCCTTCGGTGGAAAACGTGCCACCCGTCACTTTGGGACGAAAGAGGGCCTTGCAGTTCCACAAGCGTACGCAACCGTCCCCGCCCGCCGTCGCAAAGCGGTCGCGAGACACGTCAATACTGTAAACTGCGCATTTGCGACTCTTGGTTTCCAACAGGGCCAGCGATTGGGCGGCGCGGCTGCTGCTACTACCGGTGGAAGTATGCGTACGACTATTGTCCTGCTCGGTACGCGAAGCGGCGGTTGTTGAGGATTCGCTGCTATGGAGTACCCACAGTGGGACTTCGGCGACGACCATGACTAGAGTGTTTGATAGAAGCTGGACTGGAGCTGGAGGGTAAGAGTGACGATTAGAAGTACTTGTAAGGCTCAGGAACGGCTACCGTCCATGGTGAAAATGGGGCGGTGCCGATACGTCGTCGGCGGCGGCGCTGTCAAAATTTCTGAAGCACAAAAACCTATTGATTTATTTTAGTCGTAGCTTAGTTTTCAGAATGGCGCCAAAAGTGTGAATAAATCCATCACAAAGTCCAAAACGGGACCAGGCTGACATCAGTCGTTCATTCTTCGGGCAAACCGACAACCTCCCCTCCGCATTTTCACAATCCGAAAATGCAAAAGTGGTTGGAATTAGGAATTTGAACGCGACCACTAGTTTGACGAGTCAGCATAGTTAGTCGTCGACTCAGTCACATTTGCGGTTTGCGGGGGCCGAAGGCCGAGGAATGACCGATAGGCCTTCTTCATACAGTACTGTAGAGTTTCCACGATTAGCGATTAGATAGAGGCGGCTTTCTCCTCTCAATCAGCACAGTACGTCCGGTAAAACTGTAAACTGACGTGATGATCGACAAGATTCATTCATTCGAGAACAAACTTCCAACACAATTGCAGAAGTAACCCTACACGAACCACCATGACCTCGTCCTCCTTCCCAAGCAACAACCTCGGTTGGACGAAGCTTCATCCCTCTGGAGCACATTTCCGCTTACGTGGGCTACCACAGGATTCGATGCTGAACGGACACGTTGTCAAGACGATCGAATACTGCGGGACGGCCGACGGTTACCGCGTCGAACCCGTCTCTGAAGAATCCCCACTACCGAGCAGCTTGACAATCCAGCCACAGTATTTGGCACCGTTATCTAAATCTGAAGACGCGCTGAGGGTCGAACGAGACTCTTCGCTGAAAAAAACAGGTAAAGCCAAGGGGTTTCTCTCAATGGTGTGCAAGTCATCGATGAAAGCAATCTCTCTACCGAAGAGAGAGGCACAAAATTCTCTTCTGAACCAGGCTAGGGGGTCAGATATGTCTTCCCTTGATAACACTTTACATTCTTATATATCTACCATTGAAGAGGAAGAGGAGGCAAAGGAGAGTGAGAAGCTTGCTATTGGGGAAAGAGCCATCATTCACAACACCTCGTTCGCTTCATATGATGGGCTAATCGTAAGGATTGTCAAATAC
>Ga0307981_1000381_pt1 | contig 44547 bp, 36 predicted proteins | sample OrgLakmetagen987_FD_201849 | JGI IMG/M metagenome (GOLD analysis project Ga0307981, IMG submission 201849) | Saline water microbial communities from Organic Lake, Antarctica - #987 | ecosystem: Environmental > Aquatic > Non-marine Saline and Alkaline > Saline | place: Antarctica: Organic Lake... | reverse complement strand
ACGCTTCAGCTTTGTGACGAGCACGCACGCCAAAGCGCAACATAACATCACACGCAGTGGCCCCTTTTTACACCGCGATCTGGTCCCTTTTTACTCTGCGATTGACAGTTGCCCCTGATCCAGCAGCAACCGCACGGCCATCATCAGATCCTGATGCCCCTTGACCTGATTGAGCCGCGCGCAGCTGAAAAGCCGCAAAGGTTCACCTGAGATGGGCGGAGAATAGGGCGTTTGGCGGCGCAGCACGTCGACATCGACCCCCATGCCGCGCACCACCACCCGGTCGGGCAGGTCGTCGCCCAGCTCTGCCTGCGCCTCTGCCAGCAGTTTCTGCGTGATGATCGTGGCAAAGGCCGCGTGGCTCCATTTGACCCGTTGCCCTGCGCCGTAATCCGACATCGGGCCGTGCAGGGTCAGCGAATAGCGAGGCCCCCCCATCAACGACGCCAGCAGCGCGATCACCGCGGCACGCGCGCAGGAATGGACATGCACATGGGCGATGCCCTGCGCCTTGCAATCGGCGCGCAGCTGCCACGCGGCAGACAGGCAGATCATCACATCCTTGGCGAAGCCGCGCCCCTCTGCACGCACCAGCCTCAAAAGACCGGAGCCGTGCAAAGCCACCAAAGCGCGCAAGGCCGCCACCGCATCGACCTGCCCCAGATAGGTCGTGCGCGCCATCGCCGCATCCGACCACGCATGTGCGATCAGGCCCGGGGGCGGTTTGCGGGTGGAAAAGACCTGCACATCGACGCCCATCTCCTCCAACGCGGCCAGTTCGCGCCAGAAAAAGATATGCGTCTGGCCGGGGAATTGCGGGATGAGATAGCCGATGCGCATGGGAGCCTTTCCATTCTTTGGCCATACTTCTATGCAAATCCCCAAGTCGAGCCAGCAAAATCCCCCGGACCAAGCCCATCGGTGCGCAAAATGCCACGCCTGCCCACGATTCTGAGTGTTATCCTGCCCGCCAGTAACGAGGCGGACGAGATCGCCGCCTGTCTGCGCGCCGTGCTGCATTCCAACTGGCGCAAACCGGGTGCAATGCAGGTGATCGTGGTGGCCAATGGCTGCACGGATGACACGGCGGCGCGGGCGCGGGCCTTGGTCAATGACTACGACGAACGCGGCTGGCTCTTGCAGGTGATCGAGCGGCAAGCGGGCGGCAAGCTGGGCGCGCTGAACGCAGGCGATGCGGCGGCGGACGGGGCTATTCGCGTCTATCTCGATGCCGATGTGACCGTCAGCCCGAACCTGATCCCCGAATTGCATACGGCTTTGGATGTGGCCGCGCCGCGTTATGCCAGCGGCAAGGTCATCATCATCGCGCCCAAATCCTGGGTCAGCCGGTCCTATGCACGGATCTGGCGCAAAGTGCCGTTCATGGCACGCGGCGTGCCGGGGTGTGGCGTCTTTGCGGTCAATGCGGCGGGGCGCGCGCGCTGGGGCGCGTTTCCGGACATCATCTCGGACGACACATTCGTGCGGTTGTCGTTCAAACCCGAAGAACGCATCGGCGTGCCCGCGCCTTATGACTGGCCCATCGCGCGCGGCTTTGCCAATCTGGTCAAGGTCCGGCGCAGGCAGGATGCAGGTGTGCGCCAGATCGCCGAGCAATTTCCGGATCTGCTGGAAAATGACGACAAGGACCGCATGCCCCGCTGGCGCACGATCCTGATGGCGCTGGATCAACCGCTGAGTTTCGCGATCTATTGCGCCGTGGCCGTCGCGGTCAAACTGCGCCCACCGTCAAGGGACTGGAGCCGGGGCAGATGAGCATGGCCGACCTGAGCAACCGATTGCGCAGCCCCTCGCTCAAGGCGCGGGTGATCCGGTCGTCTGCGCTGACGGTGGGCGGTTTCGGTGCGAGCCAAGTGATCAGGCTGGCGTCGAACCTGATGCTGACGCGGCTTTTGTTCCCCGAAGCGTTCGGACTGATGGCGCTGGTGCTGGTCATCATGCAGGGTCTGGCGATGTTCTCGGACGTCGGTGTCACGCCTGCGATCATGCAGTCGAAACGTGGCGACGACCCTGATTTCCTGAACACCGCCTGGACCATTCAGGTGATCCGGGGCTTCGTTCTGTGGATCGTCGCCTGCGGTCTGGCGTTCCCGATGGCGTGGGTCTACGATCAACCGCTTTTGCTTTGGGTGCTGCCTGTGGCCAGCCTCAACCTGATCATCATGGGGTTCAACCCGACGCGGCTCGACACCGCAGGCCGGCATCTGATGATCGGGCGGGTGACGCTGATCGACATATTCACGCAATTGTCGGGCGTGATCGTCGCCGTGGCGCTGGCGTGGTGGCTGCAATCGGTCTGGGCGCTGGTGATCTCGGGTCTGGTCAGCGTCACGGTGCAATTGTTCCTCTTTGATCGGTTCCTGCCGGGGGACCGCAACCGCTTTCAGTGGGAAAAACCCGCCGCGCAAGAGCTGATCAACTTCGGCAAATGGGTGTTTCTGAGCACCGTCTGCGGGTTTCTGTTTTCCCAGGGCGACAAGATCATCCTCGGGAAATTCCTGCCGCTGGATCTCTTTGGTATCTACAACATCGGCTTTTTCCTCGCCGCCTTTCCGCTGCTGCTGGGCGGCATGATCACCCGCAAGATCCTGATCCCGATCTACCGTGAAACGCCGCCCACCCAAAGCTGCGATAACTTTCTGCGCCTGCGCAAGATGCGGATCGTGGTGACGGCGGCGCTGCTCTTGTTGCTTGCCTGTTTCGGTGCCAGCGGTGTGTGGCTGGTCGAGGTGCTTTATGATCCGCGCTACCAGATGGCCGGAGCCATCGTCACGGTGATCGCCGTCGCGCAGATCCCGCAAATCATCGGTCTGACCTACGATCAGGCGGCGCTGGCGGCGGGCGATTCGCGCCGGTTTTTCGGGCTGGCGCTGGCGCGGGCGGTGATGATGGTCAGCGGGCTGCTCATCGGCTTTGAAATGGCCGGGCTGATGGGTGCGCTGATCGCGCAGGGCGTGGCGATGGTGCTGGTCTATCCGGTGGTCGTCTGGCTCGCCCGGCGCATGGGCGCGTGGGATCCGCTGCACGATGCGGGCTTTGCATTGCTGGGGATCTTGCTGGGGGCAGGGGCGCTCTGGATCAACGCCGATGCCATAATTGAGCTTTGGCAGATTTCCGCATCTACACCGTGATTGTTCATTTAAATCGCGACAATCGGGGCTTTTTGCCCTATTTCCCTTCCGGACTTGCAACAATAGCCTTGTCTGGCGGGGGATTGCGGCAGATCGCGCGGTGGATATCTAAAATCTGCCCCATTTTCTCCCTATTTAAGGTCTATCGCGGGAGGTCTGCTATGCCGTGGGGTCGATTGGATGCGTGAGATTGGGGATCAACCTATGGGCGAGAACGACATCGCCATTGTCGGCATGGCCGCGCATCTGCCCGGTGCCGCGGACATCGCGACCTATTGGAAGAACCTCGCCTCGGGCGTCTCGTCGATTCGCCGTTTGTCCGACGACGATCTGCGCGCCGCGGGCGAAGACCCCGGCCTGATCCGCCACAAGAATTACGTGCCATACGCAGCGCCTTTGGACGGATTCGAGATGTTCGATGCCGAGTTTTTCGGCTTTTCCCCCAAAGAAGCCGCCATCATGGACCCCCAGCACCGCCAATTCCTGATGACCGCCTGGGAGGCGTTGGAGACCGCAGGCCATGTGCCAGACAGCTTTCCCGGCGAGGTCGGCGTGTTTGCGGGTTGTGGCATGGGCAGCTATTTCTATTTCAACATCTGCTCGAACCCCGATCTGGTGGACAACACCGGCATGTTCCTGCTGCGCCACACCGGCAACGACAAGGATTTCATGACCACGCGGGCCAGCCATGTGTTCGACCTGCACGGGCCGTCCATCAATCTGCAAACGGCGTGTTCCACGTCTCTGGTCGCCACGCATTATGCCTGCCAGTCGCTGCTGAACGGCGAATGCGACATGGCGCTGGCGGGCGGCGTCACGATCGAGCTGCCACAGGGGCGTGGGTATCTCTTCAAGGAAAATGAAATTCTGTCGCCGGACGGCCAATGCCACGCGTTCGACCACCGCGCACAAGGGACCGTGTTCGGCTCCGGCTCCGGCGTTGTCGTTCTGCGCCGTCTGGCCGATGCTGTGGCGGACGGCGACCATATCTGGGCCGTCATAAAAGGCACCGCCGTCAACAACGATGGTGCGGCCAAGGCGGGGTATCTGGCCCCGTCGGTGGACGGGCAGGCGGATGCGATTGCGGAGGCACAGTCGGTCGCCGGTGTGACCGCCGACACGGTGGATTACGTCGAATGCCACGGCACAGGCACGTATCTGGGCGACCCGATCGAGGTGGCGGCCCTGACGCAGGCGTTCTCGGAAACCACGGATGCCAAAGGGTTCTGCCGCATCGGGTCCGTCAAGACCAACATCGGCCATCTGGACACTGCCGCTGGCGTCGCCTCGCTCATCAAGGCGTCCATGGCGCTGCACCACCGCCAGATGCCGCCGTCTTTGGGCTTTGAGGCCCCCAATCCGGCGATTGATTTCGACACTTCGCCGTTCCGCGTCAATGACACACTCACCGACTGGCCCGTGACTGCAACCCCCCGCCGCGCAGGCGTCAATTCGCTGGGCGTCGGCGGCACCAACGCCCATGTCGTGTTGCAGGAGGCCCCCGAGCGCGCCCCGTCAGAGACGAGCGACTGGCCCTTCCAGATCCTGACGCTCTCAGCCCGCAGCAAATCCGCCCTCGACGACGCGCAGCGCAATTTCGCGACCCATCTGCGCGCCACGCCTGACGCCGATCTGGCGGACATGGCCTGGACGCTGCAACAGGGTCGCCGGGCGTTCGAGAAGCGCCGGATCATCGTGGCCGAAACTGCGACACAGGCCGCCGATCTGCTGGATGCCGACAGCCCCCGCCGCGTCCATTCCCATTCCGCTTTGAACATGCCCGACATCGCGTTTCTCTTTCCCGGCGGCGGCGCGCAATACGCAGGCATGGCGCGCGGCCTCTTTGAAACAGAGCCGGTCTTCGCCGAATGGATGGACCGCGGCCTCGACACGCTCGCCACGCTCACCGACGAAGACATCCGCGCGCTGTGGTTGCCTTCCGAAGAGGCGCGGCAACGGGCCGATGAGGTGCTCACCCGCCCCTCCCTGCAACTGCCGCTTATCATGATCGTCGAATATGCGCTGGCGCAGCTGTGGCAAAGCTGGGGCGTGATGCCTTCGGTCCTTGCCGGTCATTCCATGGGTGAAAACACCGCCGCCTGCGTGGCCGGTGTCATGTCGTTCGAGGATTGCATCGGCCTGGTCCATCTGCGCGGGCACCTCTTCGATACCGTGCCTGCGGGGGGTATGCTCTCGGTGGCCTTGCCTGCTGAAACCCTGCGCCCGATGCTGGGCGACAAACTCGATCTGGGCGCGGTGAACGCTCCCGAACTCAGCGTCGCCTCCGGGCCGCAAGATGCCCTCGACCAGCTGGAGACGCAGCTCAAGGCGCAAGACATCGACTGCCAGCGCATACCCATCGACATCGCTGCCCATTCCGCCATGTTAGAGCCTGTTCTGGACCGTTTCGGCGCTTATCTGCGCTCTATCACATTGCATCCGCCGCAGATCCCGCTGACGTCCAATCGCACCGGCGCGATGATGACCGACGCGCAGGCCACAGACCCTGACTATTGGGTCCAGCACCTGCGCGGCACCGTGCATTTCGCCGATTGCATCACGACGCTGGCCGCACCCAACCGCATCTTCCTCGAGGTCGGTCCGGGCCGCGCCCTGTCGTCCCTCACCCGCCAGCATGGCGCAATCCCCGGTCAGCAAGTCATCTCCAGCTTGCGCCACCCCGACGATGCCATTGCGGACGACATGTATCTTTTCGAGACGCTCGGCCGTCTCTGGGCGCTGGGCGCCGACATCGACTGGAGCCAAATCTGGGGCGAGGCACGGCGCAACCGTGTGGTGCTGCCGACATATCCCTTCCAGACCGCTCCCTATTTCATTGAGCCGGGCAAGGCGCAGACCGACACTGCGCCGCAATACCTGATGCGCAACGATGATGTTTCAGATTGGGGCTGGAAACCGATCTGGAAGCCCAAAAGCCCCAATCTAGAGACCGATATCGTTGATTCAGAGCCGCAAAGCTGGCTGATCTTCATGGATCAGGCGGGCATAGCTGCACGGGTCGCAGACCGGCTGAAGGCGCTGAGCCACACAATCGTCCGTGTCAGCCCCGGCGACAGCTTTGCACGGCTGGACGATCACGCCTATCTGCTGGCCCCCGAACGTGGCCGCGAAGGCTATGACCTGCTGATTCAGGACCTGCTGTCGCGCGGTATCGTACCCACGCGGGTCGCTCATTTCTGGGGTGTCACGGCGGATGAGACCCACCGCCCCGGCAGCAGCTTTTTTCACCGTATCCAGGAGCATGGCTTCTACTCCCTGCTCTTCCTCGCCCAAGCCATGTCGGACGAAAACCTGCCGCGACCGCTGCACATCACGGCCCTGACCAACGGTGCCGCGCGCGTGCGCGACGAACGCCTGCGCTATCCGTCGAAATCCACCATCGCGGGGCCTCTGCGCGTGATCCCGCGCGAATTGCCGGGTGTGACCTGCGCTGCGCTGGATATCGTGCTGCCCGAGGTGCCCAAGCTGGGCTTTTTCGGTCAGGCCAAGGCGCAAAATGCCCTTGATCAGAGCCTGAACAGCCTTGCCGAGCGCATCCTCGAAGACCTGCTCGCAGAGCCATCAAATACCAACGCCGCCTTGCGCGCAGATCGCCGGTTCGAGCAGGCGATACGCCCCGTGACGCTGCCGCAGCCCGACATGCCGCCGATCCGCGAGGGCGGCACATATCTGATCACGGGGGGCTTTGGCGGCATCGGTCTGACGCTGGCGCACCGGCTTGCCGAGAGGCACAAAGCCAACATCGTGCTGCTGGCCCGGAGCAACCTGCCAGACCCCAGCGACTGGCCGAGGTATCTCGCCCGCCACGCGCCGCAAGACAGCATCGCGCGCCGTATCCGCGCGGTGCAGAGCCTAAAGGCGACAGGCGCTCAAATCATGGTCGCCGCCGCCGACGTCTGCAATCTGGACGCCATGCAGGACGCCGTGGCGCAGGCCCGCGCGCGGTTCGGCGAGATTCACGGCGTCATCCACGGCGCGGGCGCCATCGCAGACGCTCCGCTGCTGACCAAGACGCCCGCCAGCATCGAGGACGTGTTCACGCCCAAGATCCACGGAACTCAGGTGCTGGGCGAGGTGTTCCCCGACGGCTCGCTCGACTGGATGGTGCTTTTTTCGTCGTCATCGACAGTGACGGCCCCCGCCGGTCAGGTCGATTACGTTGCGGCCAACGAATACCTAAACGCCTTTGCCGCATCGCGTGCGGGCGGGCAGACGCAGGTCCTCGCCATCGACTGGGGCATCTGGGCGCAAGTCGGCATGGCGGCGGAGGCTGTGGCGGAACGCACAGGCCTGCGCCCGCCCATGCCCGAGACGCCCGCCAAGGCCGCGATGCTGGATATTGCGACGTTCGATGAGGTTGGAAACAGGCTCTATTCCAGCGTAATCAGCGTTTCGGACTGGATCATTGATGAACACCGGACCAAGGCCGGGCAGGCTTTGCTCCCCGGCACGGGCTATCTGGAACTGGCCGCGCAGGCGCTGGCCGAGCAGGGTGACGGTGCACAATTCGAACTGCGCGACCTGATGTTCCTGCGCCCGCTGGATGTGCCTGACAAGACGCGCAAGATGCGGGTGCGGTTGACGCGCGACGATGCGGGCTACGGGTTCGAGGTGCAAAGCGACGTGGTGCTGGCAGGCAAATCCGGCTGGCAGACCAATGCGCAAGGCGCGTTGCGGATGGCGCGCATGGCTCCGCCGCCGCCTCTGGATATCAAACGCCTGCGCGGGCAAGCGCCGCGCAAGGGCGCGGGGCAGGTGTCGGGGCAGGAACAGCATCTCGATTTCGGGCCGCGCTGGAAGGTCATCGACCAGATGGCCTACGGTGACGGGCAGGGCATCGCCGACCTGTCGTTGCCCCCCGCCGCGCGGGATGATCTGGCGCAAGGCTGGCTGCTGCATCCGGCGTTGATGGATCTGGCGACTGGCTGGGCGATGGAGCTGATCGAAGGCTACAAACCCACCCATCTGTGGGTGCCGATTTCCTACGATTCCGTGCGCGTGTACGGGCATTTGCCAGCGCAGATCGTCAGCTGGGTGCGCAATTCGGGCCGCAATTCTGCCGAAAAGTCCACCGCCAGCTTTGACATCACGATTGCAGCGCCCGACGGCACGATCTGCGTCGAAATCCACAATTTCGCAATCAAGCGCCTGGACGGTGCGCTCGTGATGCCGCCGTTGACCAAGGCGGAGGTGGAATTCGACAGCACGCAAGCCAACGCGCAGCCCTTGTCGCCTGCCGAGGAGCGTCTGGCGCATAACCTGAGCCAGGGCATTCTGCCCGAACAGGGTGCCGATGCGTTCGAGCGGGCCTTGGCTTTGGGTCTGCCGCAGGTGGTGATCTCATCGCTCGACCTGCCTGCTTTGGTGACGCAAACGGCGGCGTCCGGGGCCGCGACAGGTGATGTGCAGAAATTTGACCGGCCCGAGCTGGAGGGCGATTACGTTGCCCCTGCCACCGATATAGAGCGGACTTTGGCGGGCTTCTGGCAGGATCTTCTGGGCGTGTCGAACGTGGGCGTCGAGGATTCGTTCTTTGATCTGGGGGGCCATTCGCTGATCGCCGTTCGGCTCTTTGCGATGGTCAAAAAGGCCTATCGCGTCGAATTTCCGATCTCGATTCTGTTCGAGGCGCCGACCATCCGCTCCTGCGCCGACATGATCGCGGCTGAGGTGGGCGAAACGAGCGATTCAGGCTCCGATACACCGCAATCGGACGCAAAACCCAAACGCCGCTACACCCATCTGGTGCCGATGCACGACGGCGAAGGGGGTGCTAAAACACCGTTCTTCCTGGTCGCGGGAATGTTCGGCAATGTGCTGAACCTGCGGCATCTGGCGCATCTTCTGGGCGCGGACCGGCGGTTCTACGGGTTGCAGGCGCGCGGGCTTTACGGCGACGCCGCGCCGCATACAGACATCGTGCAGATGGCGGCCGATTATATCGCCGAAATGCGGCAGGTGCAGCCCGATGGCCCCTATATGCTGGGCGGATTCTCGGGCGGTGGCATCACCGCGTATGAGATCGCACATCAGCTCGAGGCGGCGGGGCAAGAGGTGTCTCTGGTGGTCATGCTCGACACGCCGCTGCCGCTGCGCCGCCCGCTGGAACGCAGGGATCGCCTGCTGATTCAGGCGGCCGAGATCAGGCGCAAGGGGCTGACCCATCTGCTGGGCTGGCCGTTGCGGCGGCTCAAGTGGGAGATCTCGAAACGCCGCGCGCCGGTGGTTGACCAAGCGCAGGATCACCAGTTCCACAATGCCGCCATCGAGGCTGCGTTCATCGCTGCGGTCGAAGGCTATCAGCCGCGTGCATGGGACGGTCCGCTGACGCTGTTCCGACCGCCGCAGGTCGGGCATTGGCAGGTGTCGCAGGGTCGCATGGTCGACAGTCAGCGCGCCTATCTGATGCATGACAACGACTGGGGGCAATACGTGCCGGGCGTCGAGGTGCATGAGGTGCCGGGCGACCACGATTCCATGGTGCTGGAGCCGAACGTGCGCGTCCTGGCTGCCCGCATGAAGACCGCGATCGAGACCGCCGAAAAGGGCCATGCCGCCGATCAGATCATCCCGTTTCCCAACCCGAGGGCGGCGGAATGAACCGGCTTCTGATCGTCGTGCTCAACTGGCGCACCGCAGAGATGACGACGCGGGCGGTGCAGGCGGCTTTGCGCGAGGCTGAGGGTCTGCCGTTCGAGCTGGTGATCGTTGACAACAATTCCGGCGACGGGTCGTTCGATGCGCTGGGCGCCACGTTCGGCACAGACCCGCGTATCCGCGTGCTGCAATCGGGGCGCAACGGCGGCTTTGGGGCGGGCAACAACGTCGGCATTTGCGCGGGGCTGAGCGACGGGACCAAGCCGGTCTATGTCTACATCCTGAATTCCGATGCCTTTCCCGACAAAGGCTCGATCAAACGGCTTTATGACCATCTCGAAGCCAATCAAAAGACCGGTTTCGCGGGCAGTTACATCCACGGGCCCGAGGGCGATCCCCATATCACCGCCTTTCGCTTTCCATCCATCCTGTCCGAAATGGAAGGCGCGGCGCGCTTTGGCCCGATCAGTCGGATGCTCAAGAACCACGCGGTGCCGCTGCCGCTGCCCGAGACCACGCAACGGGTCGATTGGCTCGCGGGGGCAAGCCTGATGATGCGGCAAAAGGTCCTGGACCGGATCGGCCTCTTTGACGAGACGTTCTTTCTCTATTTCGAGGAAACCGACCTGTGCCTGCGCGCCAATCGCGCCGGTTGGCCCACCGATTATGTGCGCGAGTCTGAGGTCACGCATATCGGATCGGTCTCGACCGGCATGAAGACGTGGGAGCGGATGCCCGATTATTGGTATGCGTCGCGGCTGCATTATTTCACCGTGAACCACGGGCGCTTTTATGCGATGGCTGCGACGTTGGCGCATCTCAAGGGCGGGCTGCTCTGGCGTCTGCGCAGGGTGATCCAGCGCAAACCTGCAGCCGATCCGCCACAGTTTCTCCGCACTTTGGCGCTACATCATGTGATGAACATCACGCGCGGGCAGACGACCCGTCCGAATGGCCAGATCGCCAAGCCGGACAGCGCGTGAGAGCAAAAGGACCGGACATATGGCAAGTTTTACTTCTGTTCTGATCGGCAACGAATCCTTGCTGGTGCAATGCGCGCAGGAATTGCTGGCGCAGGGGCATCCGGTGGCCGCCGTGGTGACGCGCAGCCCCGACATCGCCGATTGGGCCAGGGACCAGGGCCTGCCCGTTCTGGCCCCCGGGCGGGATCTGGCCACGCGGCTGGAGGGTGTTGCGTTCGACTGGCTGCTGTCCATCGCCAACCTGTCGATCATTCCGCAGGACGTGCTGGATCTGGCCAAACGGGGTGCCGTGAATTTCCACGACAGCCCGCTGCCGCGCTATGCCGGGCTGAACGCGCCGGTCTGGGCGCTGCTCAACAACGAGGCGCAGCACGGCGTCAGCTGGCACATGATCGCAGGCGGCGTGGACGAGGGCGACATCCTTGCGCAAGAGGTGTTCGACATTGCCGAGGGCGAGACGGCGTTGACGCTGAACACCCGGTGCTACGAATCCGCGATCCGCAGCTTTGCCCATGTGATCGACCAGCTGGCCAGCGGTGCGCCCGAGGCGCGCCGTCAGGACCTGAGCCAGCGCAGCTATTGTGCGCTGTCGGATCGCCCTGCTGCGGCGGCGCGGCTGGATTTCACGCAAAGCGCCGAAGACGTGGTGCGCATGGTGCGCGCGCTGGATCATGGCCCCTACTGGAACCCGCTGGCACTGCCCAAGATCGAGATCGACGGTCAGGTCTACGTCGTCGAACACGCCGATCAGAGCACAGATCAGAGCACAGATCAGAGCACAGATCAGAGCACAGATCAGAGCACAGACCAGATCGCTGGGCAGGCTGCGCCCGGTCAGGTGCTGACGCTTGGGTCGGACACGCTGGATGTGGCCTGCGGGCAAGGCGCTGTGCGGCTTTGGGGGCTTCGGTCACTGGACGGTGCTGCGTTCGATGTGTCGCAGGGCCTTTCGGTGGGCGATGTTGTGCCCTCGCTCGATCCTGCGGACGCTGAGACGCTGGGCGCGCATATGCGGGCGATTGCTGCGGCGGACGGCTTTTGGCACGGGCGGCTGGCCGAGATGATCCCGGCGGATCTGCCCGGCGCGTCGGCCCCCACCGGCATCGGCGCCCGTGTGCAGGTCGATCTGCCCCAAGGGCTGGGGTCGGGCCGTTTGCTGGCTGCGATTGCGGCCTGGGTTGCGCGGCTGAACGGGGCTGATCAGATCGATCTTGCCTACCGCGATGTCACGCTCGGCGGTCTGGCGCATGAAGGCTATATCGAAGGCTGGGTGCCTGTGCGGTTTGCCGCCACTGCCGACGAAAACCTGCCCTGCTGGTCCGCACGGTTCGACGCGCAACTGGCGCTGGCGCACAAACGTCGCGGCTTTGCCCCGGATCTGTGGCAACGTGATCCGGGTCTGGGTGCGCCGCGCGTGCCGCAGATCGGCCTGCATCTGGGGCAAGAGGATGGGTTGGTCCCCGGCACGCTGCTGACGCTGTCGGTAGAGGAAGGTCGCGTGGCGCTGCACCATGATACCGGCGCGGTGCCCGAGGGTTTCGCCCGGTTGATTGCCGCGCGGCTCACGCATCTGGCGCAGGCGGCGCTGGACGATCCGCAGATGCGGTTCGATGCGGTGCCGCTTATGCCGCCGAGCGAGGTTGATCTGCTGGTGAACGTCTGGAACGACAGCGATGTGGCGCATGATCGCGGGGCGATGATCCACCATATGATCGAGGCGCAGGTCGCGCGCACGCCCGATGCCGTGGCGCTTGTTTGCGAGGGCACGTCGCTCAGCTATGCCGAGCTGAACGCGCGCGCCAACCGCACCGCGCATGTGCTGCGCGACATGGGTGTTGGCCGCGATACGCTGGTGGCGCTGTGCTGTGCGCGGTCGGTCGATCTGATGGTCGCGGCGCTTGCGATCTTCAAGGCGGGCGGGGCGTATGTTCCGATGGACCCGGCCTATCCTGCCGACCGTCTGGCGCATTTCCTGATCGACAGCCGCGCGCCGGTGATCGTGACGCAAAGCGCATTGGTCGGCAGCCTGCCCGCGCATGATGCGCAGGTTCTGACGATGGACGATGCCCGTCTGGATTCCGCGCCCGACATCAATCCCGACAGCCCCGCCACGCCCGATGCGCTGGCCTATTTGATCTACACCTCCGGCTCGACCGGCACGCCCAAGGGCGTCATGGTCGAACATCGCAACCTGACCAATTTCTGCACCGGCATGGATGCGCGTATTCCGCACGAAAGCGGCACATGGTTGGGTGTCACCAGCCTGTCCTTCGACATTTCGGTGCTGGAGCTGTTCTGGACCCTCTCGCGCGGGTTGAAACTGGTGCTGAGCGGCGACGAAAGCCGCGCTTTGACATCCGGTGGCGGCACGGCCGTGTCCGGACAAAGCATGGAATTCAGTCTCTATTACTGGGGAAACGACGATGGATCGGGCCGCGACAAATACCTGACCCTGCTGGAGGGTGCGAAGTTCGCCGACCAAAACGGGTTTTGCGCCGTCTGGACGCCGGAGCGGCATTTCCATGCCTTTGGCGGGCCTTATCCCAATCCGTCGGTCACTGGTGCCGCCGTCGCTGCTGTCACGCAGAATATCGCCGTGCGGGCAGGGTCCTGCGTCGCCCCCCTGCACCACCCCGCGCGCATCGCCGAGGAATGGGCGGTCATCGACAACCTGACCAACGGGCGCGCCGGCATGGCCATCGCATCCGGCTGGCAGCCCGATGATTTCGTGCTGCGTCCCGAAAACACGCCCCCCGACAACAAACCCGCGATGATCGAGAGCATTGCCACCCTGCGCAGGCTCTGGTCCGGTGAGGCGGTCGAATTTCCGCGCAAGGACGGCACCATGCACGCCGTCGTCACCCAGCCCCGGCCTGTCTCCAAGGATCTGCCCATTTGGGTCACGACCGCCGGCAACCCCGAGACGTGGAAAGAGGCCGGGCGGCTGGGTGCCAACGTGCTGACGCATCTGCTGGGCCAGTCGATTGACGAGGTGGCGGGCAAAATCAGGCACTATCACGCGGCATTGCGCGAGGCGGGGCATGATCCGGACGCCTTTACCGTCACGCTGATGCTGCACACATGCATCGCCGCGACCCGCGAAGAGGCGCGCGAGATTTCCCGCGAGCCGATGAAATCCTACCTCCGCTCTGCCGCTGGTCTGATCAAGCAATACGCCTGGGCCTTTCCGGCGTTCAAGCGGCCCGCGAATGTCGATAATGCGTTTCAGCTGGATCTCGGCTCGCTCGAGGAAGATGAGCTTGAGGCGATCCTGGATTTTGCATTCGAGCGGTATTTCGAGGATTCAGGTCTTTTTGGCACGATCGAGGATGCGGTGGCGCGGGTCGAGGGCCTCAAGGCGATTGGCGTGCGCGAAGTGGCCTGCCTGATCGACTATGGCATCGCGCCTGCGCTGGTGCTCGAGGGGCTGAAACCCTTGGCTCAGGTGGTGCAGCGGTCCAATCAAGGCAGCGTCGAGGATTATTCCATCGCGGCGCAAATCATCCGCCACAAGGTCACCCACATGCAATGCACCCCGTCGATGGCGCGGATGCTGTTGATGGATGACGATGCGCGCAAGGCCTTGGCACAGGTCAGACACCTGATGATCGGAGGGGAGCCGCTGCCCGGTGCGCTTGTGGCCGATCTGGCGCAGGTCGCGGATGCGCGGATCGAGAACATGTATGGCCCGACCGAGACGACGATCTGGTCTGCAACCCGCACCGCCGCGCGCACCGACGGCATCGTCGATATCGGCACGCCCATCGCCAATACGCAGCTTTATGTGCTGGACGAGACCCGCCAGCCCGCGCCGGTCGGTGTCCCCGGAGAGCTGTGGATCGGCGGCGAGGGTGTCACCCGTGGTTATCATGAGCGGCAGGAATTGACGGCAGAACGGTTTATTCCCAACCCGTTCCACGCAGGGACTATGTATCGCACAGGCGATCAGGTGCGGCGGATGGACGACGGGCGTATCGACTTTATCGGCAGGGTGGATCATCAGGTCAAATTGCGCGGCTACCGGATCGAGCTGGGCGAGATCGAGGCGGTGATCGAGATGATGCCGCAGGTTCGCCAGGCGGTCGTCATGGCGCGCGAGGATACGCCGGGCGACATGCGGCTGGTGGCCTATGTGACCGGCGAGGCGACAACGCTGTCCGAGGTCAAGGCGCATGCGGGCGGCAAGCTGCCCGACTACATGCTGCCCTCGCATCTGGTGGAGATCGACGCCTTTCCGCTGACCCCGAACAAGAAGGTCGACCGCAATGCGCTGCCGGCGCCCGCGCGCGCGGTGCCCGTCGCGGTCGCTGCACCCGTTGTCGCTCTGGCCATCTCAACGCCTGCGGTGCAAACGGTGGCGGCCGCCGATATTCAGCCCCGCGTCGCCGCGATCTGGCAATCGGTTCTGGGGGTGGCGCAGGTTGGGCCTGCGGATAATTTCTTTGATCTGGGCGGTCATTCGCTGCTGGCGGTGCAGGCGCACCGGGCCCTGCGCGATCAGCTGGGTGTCACGGGCCTGTCGATCACCGACATTTTCCGCTTTCCCACTTTGCAGGGTCTGACCGGGCGGGTGCAGGATGCGCTGGGCGTCGAGGCCCCGAAACCGGCGGCCAAGGCGGCCACTGCGCCTCAGCCTGCAAACGACCGTGCGCAAACCCGGCAGGATGCGATGACGCGGCGGCGTGAAATGCGGGCGCGGCGCCGGGCATGATGCTTGCCGCGCGCTGTGCGGCGCTGTTGCCGCGCGGCGTGATCTGGGCCGAGGCAGACCCCAAGAGCCCGCCCACCGGTATGACCCGGGCCGAGGCCCGGTGCACCGTCAAAGCTGTCCCGCAAAGGGTCGCCGAATTCGCCGCCGGTCGCCGGGCCGCTCATGCGGCGTTGACCGGTCTTGGTGTCGCGCATCCGAGCGTTCCCATGGCCGCCGATCGCAGCCCGATCTGGCCGGAAGGCATCGCAGGCTCAATCTCGCATTCGGAGGAACTGTGCCTCGCCGCCGTCGGCTGGAAGCGTGATGTCGCGGCAATCGGTATCGACATCGAGCCGGACACGGAGCTGCCCGCCGAGTTGATCCCCGAGATTGCCTTTGGGGCCGAGCTGGAATGGCTGCGCGCGCAACCCTCGCCCGGACAGGCTGCGCGGCGGCTTTTCGGGATCAAGGAATCGGTCTACAAATGCCAATATGCGCTGACGGGCCGGATGCTGGAATTCAGCGATGTCGCGGTGAAGCTGGATGACAAGGCGACCACGTTCAGCGCCCGTGTCACCGGGCCGGTCAGCGGCGAAATCACCGGTCGCACTCTGATTGCGCAAAATGCTCTGATCGCGGCGGCCTGGTGCCCGAAGGATCAGGTGATTGCGAACAAATAGGGCAAAAACAGTGTCGAAAATGAGGCAATCCACCCTGCGCTGGAAACAGCGTGTTTCAGGGAAATCGCGACAATACGGTGGCGATTTGCGGCAAATTTCGTTAGTTCTGGACCCGAAGATGGCGCAGTCGCGGCAAGACCCCGGCCAGCTTGCTGGTCCTGCGACTGCGTCATCTTTTACCGCCTTTGGCGGTCACACACAGGAGCCTGCATCGTGAACCAGTTTCAGTCCATGGGCGAAATCATCGGCGTGCTCAAGCGGCGGTGGTGGATCATGCTTTTGATGGTCCTGTTGGGCTGTGCGGCGTCGGTCTATTATGCGATGAACCAGCCGCGTCTTTATGAGACGACGGCGGTGATCCAGATCGAAAGCGCGCGCATCACCGAGCCGGGTTCGGCCACGGGCAGTGCCGCGGCGGATGACAGCGCGCACAGGTTGCGGCTGATCGAACAAAGGCTGATGGCGCGCGATCAACTGATCAAGGTCATCGAAAAGCATGGCCTGTTCGCAGATGTGCCGGATCTTTCGATGGGTCAGAAGGTGGTCATGCTGCGGGGGGCTGCGTCCATCATGCAGATCACCAATGGCGCGCCCAGCTGGCAGCCGCAGGGCACGCCCTCGGGCCTGTTCATCACCGTGCGCATGGGCGATGCGCAAAAGGCCGCGGACATCGCCAACGAACTGGTGGCCGGGGTGGTCGAGCAATCGCGCGAACGCAGCTTTGCCCGCGCCCGCGACACGCTCAACTTCTTCGTCATCGAAGAGGACCGCGTCGGTCAGGAGATCGAAGCCGCCGAATCCCGCATCGCCGCCTTCCGGCAGGAAAACGCGCAATCGCTGGGCTTTGCGCTCAGCACGCAGCGCAGTCAGCTGACCCGCCTGCGCGAGAACGAGCTTGAGATCGACGGTCAGCTCTTGTCGCTGCAAAGCAATTCGTCGCGTCTGCGCGAGGACGAGTTGACCCGGCAGACGGCGCTTTTGCGTGAACAAAAGGCGCTGATTGTGGCCCGGATCGACCAGATGGAGGCCGCCATAGATGCCGCCCCTGCCGTCGATCAGGAATTCAATGTGCTGGAACGGGAACTGACCCAGTTGCAGGACCAGTATTCGGTGATCACCCGCCGCAAGGCCGAGGCCGAGATGGGCCAGATGCTGCAGGATCGTCAGCAATCGGAGCGGTTCGAGGTTCTCGAAAGCGCATTGGTGCCCGAATTCCCGATCTCGCGCAGCCGCAAGAAAACCGCGATCATGGGCGCTGTGGCCAGCGTGATCGCGGCGCTTGGTGCGGCTGTGCTGCTTGAGGTGTTGAATCCCGCAATCCGGTCTGCCGCGCAGCTGGAAAGGCAGCTCGACCTGCGGGCGGTCGTCACCATTCCCAAAGTGAAAACACGCCGTGAGCGGCGCAAGATTCATGTCGCGTGGTTCGCAGGGCTGATCACGCTGATCCTCGCGGTGCCATTTTTCTGGCGCGGCGTGCAGGATCAGCTGGTCGGGATGGGGCTGCTGGCGGGGAATATTGACCGGTAAGGCTGCGATGATGCGCGCGCGGCGCCAGGTCCTGCGTTTCGGCGTTCGCTCAGTAGCTGTATTGCGCGATGCCCGGCCCTTCGGCCTTGTTCAGCACAACGCCCAGCAAGGGTGTTTCGGTGCCCAAACGCCGCTCGACCTCGACGATCTGATCTTTGGTGGTGATCCCGCCACCGACGACCAGCAACACCCCGTCGAAATGCTGCCGGAACGCCATCACATCATCGTGGTAAAGCGCGGGCGGCATATCATAAAGCACCACGTCGGGCTTCATCTCGGCTTCGATCCGGGCCAAAGCGGCACTGGTTTCGGGGCTCTGCAGCAACTCTGACGCATAGGATTCGCGCATGTCGTTCAGACCCAGCGCGATGTTGCGCCCGATCTTGTGGGTGTTCTGGCCCAGTCTGCGGAAATGATCCTGCGGCGCGGTCAGCCCGCGAAACACGTCGCCCATGCTCCCCGGTTTCTGGGCGCCGAACACTGGCGCCAGCGACGGGTTGCGCAGGTCCAGATCCATCAAGAGCGTGCGGCAGTTTTCCTGACGCGACAGGCTGATCGCCAGATTGGCGGCGGTAAAGGTCTTGCCGCAATCCTTGGTCGGCGAGGTGATCGCGACGCGGTGCCAGCGGTTTTCATGCAGCGCCTGCAACAGCCGCGTGCGCAGCACGTCGAACGCGGTATGCGCGGGGTCGCGGCGGGTGGCGGCGATGATGCGGTTGCGGTCCAGAACGGCCTCGTCCACGGGTATCGAGCGGAGCTGATCCCAGATCGGTGTTTGCTCCTCCGGGGTCTCGGAGAGCACCGCGGGCGCGGCCAGCCGGGCCTGCATAGGCTCTGGCAGGTCTGGCTCTGGCCGGGCTGGCTCTGGCTGGGCCGCGATAACGGGTTCAGGTTCGGCCATGGGTTCAACTGGCTCAGGCTCTGATATCTCGACCTGAGGTGTGATCTTGGCGACCGGCTCGGGCTGTGGGGCGGGTTCGGGCTGCGGAGTGGCGGCAGGCGCGTCGACAACAGGCTCGACCTCTTGCGGTGCGGGCTGTTTGCGGGCGACGGGTGCGCTTTGGACAACCACCTTGGTGCCGTCCGCATTGTAGCGCACGCGTTTGTAGGTCACCGGTTTGTCGGGCCCGCCCTTGAACAGACGACGCGCCTTGGCGGGCACCGGCACCTTGTGCGACGGCGCAATCGCGTCGGTCGCCTTGGTCTCGGCATCGCGCTGCGGACGTTTGCGGCGCTTGAACTTGCGGCTGTCCATCATCTGACGGCCCCACGGGTCCGAGGTCGGCCCGTCCGGATCGTCTGAAAGAGGTCCACGTGGTATGTCATATGCCAATGCTCGACCATTCGTCTTTCGCCACATGCGCTGCGGCTGTTGGAATTGCCACCGTTAGACACGATAATATTGGCAAGAATAAGTCCATATTGGCAAGATTGTTGCCGGATCGGTTAAAATCCAAAGAGCCCTGCGCGTGTGATGCCCCGCTCAATGAAGGTTGATATGTCGGTTTCAGGCTGCCAGTCCAGATCGCGGATCAGTTTTGAATTGTCGAACGGCGTCAGATGCGCGCGCGATTTCCAGTCAGCCAATGACGCACGGCTGAGCCCGGTGCGCCGCAGCGCGTGTTTCTTGAGCACGTGTTTGACGGCATCCGACGCGTGGAAGGCATGGATATTGCCCGACGACACCCTGATCCGCGCCCCCAAAGCACTGTAGATTGCGTCGAAATACCCCCGTGCGCTGAGCATCCTTGCACCGGTGATGTTATAGCTTTGCCCGATGGCGGCGGGATCGGACCCCATGCGGATCAGTGCGTCGCTCACGTCGTCAATCAGCACAAACGGCAGGATATTGCGCCCGTTGCCCCAGATGCGCACAGCGCCTGCACCGTGCCAGCGCCCGATCCCCCAATGCTGCAACGGCCCACCGGGGCCAATCACGATGCCGGGTCGGGCGATGACCAGCGGCAGCCCGTCAGCCTCGTGCATCTGCATCAGCTGACGTTCGCATTCCGCCTTGGAACGGGCATACATATTGCGGCTGGTCATATCGCCAAAGGGCGTGTCTTCGGTGATCTTGCCGGTAGGTTTCGACATATCGTAGGACGCGATGGTGCCGGTATAGACCAGCCGCTGCACGCCAGCGAGCTGCGTGGCATGGGCGATGTTCATCGTCACGCCCACGTCGTTGCGCAACGCATCTTCCCACGTCTTGTCCATGCTTTTCGCCAGATTGTAGACCACGTCGATGCCCTTCATCGACGCTGTCAGCGCGTCGCGGTCATAGAGATCGACCGCGCAGGTCTCGACCTGATCGGGCAGATCGGGGAACGGCCCGGTCCGCCCCCGGCTCAGCACGCGCACGTCGGTTCCTTGCGCCACGAGGCTGCGCGTCAGATGCCGACCGATGAAACCAGTGCCGCCGATGACCATGGCGCGGGGCTTTGGTTTGCGGGTCTGCACGGCGGGGGCCTTGGGCTGTTGCGCGTCCTTGGGCAGCAGAGCCAGCGCGTCGTCGATGGCCTGCATCACGGTGACGGCGCTGTCGGCTGCAAAGCGCGCATCGACCGGCATATCCCCGGCCATCGAGTCGTAAACAGAGCCTGACATGCCCCGAAACGACAATCCGTAGGGCGATTTCGCATTCAAAGACGTCAGTTGCCGACCCGCATTGCCCAAACCTTCGCGCAGGTGCTGCCAGCTGAGATCCAGCGATTGCCGCAGCGGGTTCAGCACCAGATCAGAGGCGTTTTCGCGCGTCACGATCAGCCTGTCCTGGGCATAATCCATCCGCGCCATACCGCTCGATCCGCGCAGGGTGACGGACCGGTTGTCCAGCGTTTCTACCAGCGACAGATTGAACGTCAGCGCCACGTCGCCTGCATGGCCAAGGATGCGCCAGCCCTGTGCGCGCATGTCGTTGCCGGGCAGGGCGACGGGTTTGCTCAGCTCCAGATGGGTGATCTCGGGCACGCCGAACAGATCGACGGCAAAGGCGAAGGGGTGCGGCCCCAGCTCCAGCAGCAGGTTGCGCGGCTCGCGCAGCAGCCACAGCCCGTAGGGGCCAGAGCGCAAGGGCGCCAGCGGCAGACACCAGTTGATCTCGGCGCTGGCGACGCGGCCCAATGTGCCGTCCTGCATCTGTGATTTCAGTCTCAGGTAGCTGGGAAGCCCCAGAAAATTATGACCGGCGACAAAGCGTTTTCCGGCCGAGTCGGCAGCCGTTGCAATAGACCGGGTCTCATCCGCCGAGAGCGCGACGGGCTTTTCCACCAGCACGTTCAGACCGTTTTCAAGGCACTGCACCGCCAGATCGTGATGCATCTGCGGCGGCGTCAGAATGTGGACCATATCGCAGATATCGGCGGCGATCAGCGCATCGACATCGGTAAAGACCTGCGCGCCATGCGCCTCGGCCAACGCCATTGCGGCCCCGTGGGACAGATCACAAACGGCGGTCAGCCGGGCTTGCGGTGTGGCGCGCAAGGCGTCTGCGTGCCAGCTGGCGATATAGCCTGCGCCGATGATGCCGACACGGATGGGTTTCTGGGCCATGGCAGCGGCTCCCTACTTGTATTCGATGATGCGCATTGCACTGCGCGACAGATAACGGCGGGCATAGATGGCCATGCCGATGAGGTTTGGAAACTTCGATAGCGTCAGGAGACTGGCATGGCGCGCAGCCTCGGAAAAAGGCAGGTTCTGGCGTGTCAGACCCTGAATCGTGCGGATATAGGACAGCAGATAGGCCGCCAGAACCGCCGCCACGATCCAGCCGCTGAAAAACCCGCCGACCACGGCGACCAGCGGCAGGATCAGGCCGTAAAGGGCCACTCGCTTGATCTCGGATCCGAAATAGTCCGGATGCCTGTGCCCCACCTGGGCAAAGGCGTGACCCGACCGCACTGCGCGGCTCCACCATTGACCGAACCGCAGCATGGCCGCATCGTGACGGGTCATCTCCAGCGGAAGACGTTCCAGCAGCCAACCGGATTTGCGCAGGCGCACGCAGAATTCCTCGTCCTCTCCGGCGATCATCTGAGGATCGAATCCGCCTATCATCTGAAATCCTTTGGTCCGAACCATCATGTCGCCGCCGCAGGCGTCGATCGGTCCGGCGGGGCGGTGCCATTCGAAATCGCACAGCGCGTTATAGAGACTGGCATCGCGGTGGATTTCCGAGCGCCATCCGGTGACGAGGCCCAGTTCGGGACTGGCTGTCAGGTGGTCCCGCCCAGCCGCTATCCAGCCCGGTTCCAGACTGCAATCGCCGTCGATGAATTGCACGAAATCCGGCGGATCGTCCTGCATCAAAGCGTGAAATCCCGCGTTTCGCGCCCGCGCGGCAGAAAATGGCGCGTCGTCTGTCAGTTCGACCACCTCGACGCCTGCTGCGTGCGCATTGGCGACGCTGCGGTCGCGCGATCCGCTGTCAACATAGATGATGCGGCGCACCTGGCCCTGAACCGACGCAAGGCAGCGTTCCAGCCGCGCGCCTTCGTTGCGGCCGATGAGGACCGCGTCGACCACGCTCATGGCGTCACCTGCGGGCGTTTGGGCGGCGTGGGCGCATTGGAAGAATAGCTCTCGATCAGATGACCCAGCCAGCGCGCCTCTGCCCGGATATCGAATTCGGCCATGACCCGCGCGCGGCCTGCCGCACCCATGGTTTGGGGCGCATCAGTGTCTAATATGCGCGTTATGGCCTGGGCCAGCGCAGCCGCGTCACCGGGCGGGACAAGGTGGCCCGACACGCCGTCCTCGACCAGTTCGGGCACGCCTGCGATGCGGGTGGTGACGACCGGGACGCTTGCTGCCATCGCCTCCATCAACACCACCGGCACGCCTTCGGCAAAGCTGGGCAGCACGAAGATATCGGTCTGTGCCAGCGCCTCGGCCACTTCGGATTGGGATTTGTAGCCGACGTAATCGACGTTCAGACCGGTCGATTCAGCCTCTAACATGCCGCGATCGGGGCCATCGCCGATGATCGTCAGGCGGGCTTTGGGGTGGGTTTTGGACAAAATGCGCAAGGCATCCAGCAGCACGGGCATGCCCTTGACCACCGCCAGACGTCCAACGAAAAGCATGTTCTGGCGACCTTTGGGACGGGGCGGACGGTCGGCATAGCGATCCGGTATAACGCCGCAATGGACGATGTGCAGCTTGGTCCAATGGGCAGGGTCTGCAAAGATCATGACCTGCGACCGGCAGAATTCACTGATACAGGCGACGAATTTGGCGCGCGCGACCTTGGCGTCGATGCGCCAGTGATGCGGTTCGAAAAAGATGTCCGGGCCGTGGATCGTGAAACTGTAGGGGATGCCCGACAATGCCGATGCGAGCATGGCGACGGTGCAGCTGGCCTTGGCGATGTGGTTGTGCAGATGGCTGACGCCTCGCGCACGCAGATGCTGGGCCAGAACGGCGGCTTCGAGGAAATAGAACAGCTGATAAAGCATGCCGCGCAGACCCGGCGGCGCGGTTCCGATCGCCAGTATCAGAGCCTTTATATAGCGTTTTGGTGTGGCCAGCGCCTGAAAATGCGCGCGCAGCAGGGTCACGGGGCGTTTTGCGGCCTCGATCACATGAAAGGTGCCTGCGGCCTCGGTGCGTTGTTCCGGGCCGACCAGATGTTCAGGCCCTGTGCGCCGGATCGAGCAGGTGTGCACGGTGAACCCCTGCGTGCGCAGTTCCGAGACCTCGCGCTGGATGAAGGTGTCGGTGGCGCGGGGGTATTCGCCGGTCAGATAGGCGATGGTGCGGGTCATGTGCGCCCCTTTGGGATCAGCGCCTGGAACGGGCCTGTCGGGCGCAGATCGAGCGTGTGTCGCGCCATTTGCCCAGAGTAATTCAGTGGCATCATCCGGCCTTTCAGCACCGCCGGGCGCAAAACGCCGGGGGCGGGCAGGCGCAGCAATCGGATCAGCTTTGCCAAAGGCATCAGCAATCGCCAGTTGAGCGGCAGGACCACGCGCGGCCAGCCCGAGGGGCGCAGGGCGGCGATGAAACGGTCGCGGTCGGGCAGATCGTCGTCGACGATGTTGAGAATTTGCGCGCCTTGGGGGGGGCGCTCTGCGGCGCTGACGAGAGCTTCGGCGCAGCGGATGATGTGGCAGATCGGCAGTTGTCCGCCACGTTCCATCCGCAGCAGGACCGGGCCGATACCGTGGCCGATATGGGCGTTCCACAGGCGACCGGGGCCGTAGACCGCGCCGGGGCGGAGGATCCAGAGATCCGGTCGCGCGGCGCTGGCCAGTGTCTCTTGCTGGCGTTTGGCGCAGGTATAGCTGTCGCGAGCGGTGGCCGTCTCTTCGACCTGTGAGGTCTCATCGACCGTTGACCCTGGTCGCAGCATCGTCGGGTCGTAAACGGCGATCGAGCTGACGAGGACGAGGCGGGCGGATTGGCCTTGCATCGCCGACAACAGGCTCTGTGTCGCCTTGATCGTGTCATTATCATGCGCGCCGGACATGGAGGCGGCGCAGTGGATGACCGCGTCGGATCGCGCCACCAGCGGGCGCAGGGCATCCGCTGCACCTGTCGCTGAGAGGTCGATGTCGCGGCGGGTCACGGCGATCACGTGGTGCCCGCGCGCCTGCGCGTCGGCGACGACGTGCCGACCGACGAAGCCGCCTGCCCCGGTGACAAGCAGGGTCAGCGCGCCCACGGCATCGGCTCCATGCGCTCGCAGCGGGTGGTCATGATCTGCGCGCCCGCGTCTTCGTCTGCGTTCTGGATTGCCAGCGTCACCTCGTTGAGGTGCAGGGAATAGGCGTTGGACAGGCGGCAGAGGCGGTTCTCGGCGATTGCCGTCAGCACCTCGACAGGGCCGAGCGCGAAGTTCATCGCAGCAGCACCCCAGCGGCCCACCTTGGGGTGCGTGGGCTGGGCGAGTTTGATGCGGCGACCCAGGGGATGTTCCAGCAGACGCCGCCTGATCCGTAGGCGGCGGTGATATTTGACGGGGGCGGCGTTGTTCCAGGCCTGTTTCAGCTGCAACACGCCGTCGTCGCCGATCACCCGGATCCGCTGGTCATGCGGGGCGGCGATGGAGCAGGTCAGGCGGGTCACGGGGCCGTCCTCGAAGAACAGCACGGCGGTCGAGAAATCGGGGGTTCCGGGTTGTCCTGAAAGATCTGTGCTACCGGGTTTGTCGGGCAGCACCTCGGCGGAGGCGGCGACGAGTTTACGCACCGATCCGAACCACGCGATGAGCCAGCCGAGGTAGTAGCCTGCGTGCTCCAGCGTGCAGCCGACGTTGAATTCATCCTCGGCGGGCCAGGGCGCGCCGGTGGTCGAGCGCCAGTCGCGGTAGGGCGCTTGGGGGATGAACCCATCGTCCAGTTCGGCATAGATCAGGCGAGGCGTGCCAGCGGTGCCGTTGCGCAAGGCGTGGCCCATGGTCTGCGCGGCCTCGCCCAACACGGAACAGGGGGCAGAGGCCAGAATCAGGCTCTGTTGCGCCGCGATTGCGTGCAATTCCGTGGCCTGCTGCATATCCGTGGCCAGCGGTTTTTCGGAATAAACATGGGCCCCCGCGATCAGACACGCCTTGTTCACATCATAATGGGAATGTGGGTTGGTGAGGTTCACAACAACGCCGGTCGCGGGATGGCGGGCCAGCAAATCCTCCATCGAGGCCGCTGCGTTCAGGCCGTAATGGGCGCAAAAGGCTTGCAATCGGGTCGAATCGTGGTCCCAGACCGATACCACGCGCAGATCCGGGAACGTCGCCAGCGACGCCATATAAAGGTCCGCAACAAAGCCGCAGCCGATGATCGACACCGCGCTCATGCCGTCATCCTTTCCGGTTGCATCTGCGTCACTGCCTGGACATCCCTGACTCGTCAATGCGTCCGCTCTAAAAGCCAATCGTGGCAGGAAAGCGGCAAATTTTCGTCAATCCTGCATAATGTGGCAGATCGGTGTCGCGTGCAACGATCGCTTGGCGTTAGGGGTAAGACGCAGGTCAGGGGACACAGGATGCGATTTGGCGACGGGCCCAGCAGCGTGACAGTGAATATCGCCAGCCGTGCGGCGCTGGACAAGGCGGTGCGGGGGCATTTTGCGGCGCGTAACGGGTTTGCATTGGCGACGCTGAACCTCGATCATCTGGTCAAATTGCGGCATGATCCGGTCTTTGCCGCGGCCTACCGCGCGCAGGATCTGGTGGTGGCGGATGGCAATCCGATCGTCTGGCTGTCGCGGCTGGCAAAGCAGCCGGTGGCGCTGATGCCGGGGTCGGATCTGGTGGTGCCGATGGTGCGGATGGCAGCAGAGGCCGGCGTGCCCGTGGCGCTGGTCGGCAGCACCGATGCTGCGCTGAATGCGGCGAAAGAGAGCCTGATGGCGCAGGTGCCGGGGCTTACAGTGTCGGCGATCATCGCGCCGCCCTTCGGGTTCGACCCCCAAGGCGACGCGGCGCGCGACATTCTGAAGCAGGTCGCGGCATCGGGCGCAGGGCTGTGCCTGATCGCGCTGGGTGCACCCAAACAGGAGGTATTCGCCGCTTTCGGACGTGAGGTGGCGCCGCGGGTCGGCTTCGCCTCGATCGGGGCGGGTCTGGATTTTCTGGGCGGGTCGCAGAATCGCGCGCCTGTCTGGGTGCGGCGGTTTGCGCTGGAATGGGTGTGGCGGATGCTGCTGAGCCCTGCGCGATTGGGTCCGCGTTATGCCAGATGTATCGCGATCCTGCCGGGTCTGGTGGCAGGTGCCTTGCGGGCGCGTTAAGGCGTCAGAGTGACCTCGAACAACTCGGACGCCCAGCCATCTCTGGAACAGCGCGCGCGGACAAAGACCTGACGTATTCCGTCAGCGACATACACGTTGCTGAGCGAGCGGGTGAACGGCTGCGTGGTCACATGCGGGTGCATCAATTCGCGTGATCCCAGCACGTTGCCCGCCGCGTCCAGCACATCCCAGCCGTCTGCGAAATGCTCCCAGCCGGTGTCCGGGTGGCTGAGCGTGACGGAAAACCGCCAGCCCATGCCGGATTTGACGGTCTCGACGGCACTGATCGTGGGGGCTGCGGCACAGGCCTGTGCCGTTGTTCCGATCAGCGCTGCGGCGCACAGGGTGAAAAGCGATTTCATGAAGATACCCTATCAGGGCGCGGGGGGCGGCGTCGTCACGTCTGCGTGTGGCACATCCCGGTTCGGAACGGGCTCGATCAAAACGGCGCGGGATTGTGATGCGAATTCGCGCCGCAGGATGACGATCAGTGTAACGCACGTGGCGATGATCAGCGGTATGGCGCCGATCAGCCAGGCGGACGCTGCGATGCCGAAATAGACCGACCGCAGCCCCCGGTTATAGCTGCGGGCGGCAAAGATGTTGATCTCGGCCGCCTGGGCCGCACGCGGATAGGCGCGCGGATCGGTGAAGTCGTTGGGCACCGCGGCCATCAGCACGGCGGCATAGCCAAACAGCCTGTGCGCCCAGACGAACTTCAGGAATGCACTGGCGGCGAAGACCAGCAGCAGCACCAGTTTGATCTCCCACACGATGAGGGGGCTGTCGTCGAGCGTGAAGTCCTGCGCGACGCCGGTCAATTGTTCGGCATTGCCGATGAGCGCCAGACCGCCCCCGATCGAAATCATGCTGGCAGAGGCGAAAAAGGCCGTGCCCTGCCGCATGTTGTTGATGATCTGCGAATCGAAGATGCGGGGGTCGCGGGTGACCATTTCGCGCATCCAGTCGCGGCGGTAGCCCGCCATCAGAACGGATGTGGACAGACGGCGCTTGGGCGGATGCTCGATCAACTGGGTGACGAGCACCCATACGATGAGCAGCCCTGCGACAGCAAAGCCGTCGATTGGGGCGAAAGAGCCGATATGATCCATCCACGTCATGGGGTAGCCTCTATCCTGATCGGCTTTTTCTTGCCAATCGTAAAAACTGGTTAGATTTTCTTACCAAAACCGGGTTATACGCAGATAACTTGACGTTGACCATCTTCTGAGAGGATCAGATCATGCAGATGCCGCAGCCAGATTCGTCCGTTTTGTCCCGAAAGGCGCAGATCGTGGCCGCCCTGCGCCAGGTGCTGCCCGATACCGCGGTCATCGACGATCCGCGCCAGACCAAAGCCTATGAATGTGACGGGCTGACCGCCTATCGCTGCCCGCCTTTGGCGGCTGTGCTGCCGTCGAGCACCGACGAGGTGTCTGCCATTTTGCGCATCTGCCACCAGATGGGCGTGCCGGTTGTGCCGCGCGGGTCCGGGACATCGCTGGCGGGCGGGGCCTTGCCCACCGCCGACAGCATCATTCTGGGCGTGGCGCGGATGACCGATGTGATCGAGACGGATTACGAGAATCGCTTTATTCGGGTGCAGACCGGGCGCACCAACCTGAGCGTCACCGGAGCGGTCGAAGAGAACGGGTTCTTTTATGCCCCTGACCCGTCGTCGCAGCTGGCCTGCGCCATCGCGGGCAATATCGCGATGAATTCGGGCGGTGCGCATTGTCTGAAATACGGTGTGACCACGAACAACCTGCTGGGCGTCACCATGGTGATGATGGACGGTGAGGTGGTCGAGCTGGGCGGCGCGCATATGGACAGCGGCGGGCTGGACCTGCTGGGTCTGGTCTGCGGATCGGAAGGGCAGTTGGGCGTCGTGACCGAGGCGACCTTGCGTATCCTGCCCAAGCCCGAAGGCGCGCGGCCCGTGCTGATCGGATACGACAGCAACGAGGTGGCGGGCGCCTGCGTGTCGGATATCATCAAAGCAGGCGTGCTGCCCGTTGCCATCGAATTCATGGACCGGCCCTGCATCGAGGCTTGCGAGGCGTTCGCCAAGGCGGGCTATCCGATGTGCGAGGCTTTGCTCATCATCGAGGTCGAAGGCAGCCCGGACGAGATCGACCATCAGCTGGGCCTGATTTCCGAGATCGCCCGCCGTCACAATCCCGTTGAGTTGCGCGAGGCGAAGGACGCCGACGAAGCCGGGCGCATCTGGCTGGGCCGCAAATCGGCCTTTGGCGCGATGGGGCAGATCAACGATTACATGTGTCTGGATGGCACGATCCCGGTGTCGGCCTTGCCGTTTGTTCTGCGCCGGATCGCTGAGATGTCCAAGGACTACGGGCTGGACGTGGCCAATGTGTTCCACGCGGGCGACGGCAACATGCACCCTTTGATCCTGTTCGATGCCAACAAGCCTGGTGATCTGGAGCTCTGCGAGGCGCTTGGCGCGGATATTCTGCGGCTCTGTGTCGAGGTCGGTGGTTGCCTGACCGGCGAACATGGCGTGGGCATCGAAAAACGCGATCTGATGGTGGATCAGTTCACGGCAGTGGATCTTGAGGCGCAGATGGCGGTCAAGGATGTGTTCGACCCAAGTTGGCTGCTGAACCCGGCCAAGGTGTTTCCGCTGGCCTCGTCCGAGGCGCGGCGGTCGGCAAGGATGGCGGCGGAATGAGTGTTGTGACGACGGCTGGGGGGCCAGCCCCCCAGACCCCCCGAGGTTTATCTGGCAAGATGAAAGGTGTGGTGGATAGCGAGGTTGCGCTCTCTGAATGCGTTGCGGGCTTGAGTGGGCCAGTTCGGATCGTCGGGGGCGCCACGCGCAGTTTTGGCTCTGGGACGGCGGGGGATGTGCTGTCCGTAGTGGGTTTGAGCGGGATCACTTTGCACGATGCGGGGGCGCTGACGCTGGTCGCGCGGGCGGGCACGCGGCTGACCGAGATCGAGGCGGCGTTGGACGATGCAGGTCAGCGGCTGGCGTTCGAGCCGATGGATATGCGTGGATTGCTGGGCTGCGAAGGGGAGCCGACGATTGGCGGGATCGTGGCAGCGAACGCCTCTGGCCCCCGGCGGGTGCAGGTCGGTGCGTGTCGTGATTTTCTGTTGGGTGTGCGGTTCGTCGATGGGATGGGCAATATCGTATCGAATGGCGGGCGGGTGATGAAAAACGTCACCGGCTATGATCTGGTCAAGCTCTTTTGCGGCTCTTACGGGTCGCTGGGCGTGATGTCCGAAGTGTCGCTCAAGGTGCTGCCGAAACCTGAGGCGGTGGCGAGTGTGGTGTTCTCGGGGCTGTCGGATGCGGAGGCTGTAGCGGCGATGTCTGGGGCTTTGGGCTCGCCCTATGAGGTCAGCGGCGCGGCGCATGACGCGCAGGCGGGCAAGACGATGCTGCGGCTTGAGGGATTCGATGCGTCAGTGGTCTACCGCGCGGGTGAATTGACGCGGCTTCTGGCCCGCTTTGGAGCAGCTGTGACCGAGCAGGACCCCAAGGCGAACCATGCGTTGTGGCGGGCCGTGCGCGACGCCGAAACGATGGGTGCGCAAGGCGATGTCTGGCGCATTTCGGCCAAGCCCGGCGACGCGCCTGTGCTCGCGGCCGAGACGGGGGCCGATGCGCTGCTTTATGATTGGGGCGGCGGGCTGATCTGGGCGCGGGTTGCCAAAGGCACCGATTTGCGAGCGCGATTGGGGGCCTATGACGGCCATGCCACACGGGTGCGCGGGACGGGCGATGCGCCGGTGTTCCAACCGCAGGCCCCCGGCATCGCGCGGCTGTCCGCAGGGCTCAAGGCGCGGTTCGATCCGAAGGGCCTGTTCAACCCCGGAGGGCTGTTGTGACGGCGGCGGCTGGGATTGCTTACGGTGTGTCCTTTGCATTGGGTCCGGCGCTCTATGCGCTGTTGATGCGCATCCCGGCGAAACGGTTGTGGTATGGGACGATGCTGGCGGCGATCGGCTTGGCTTCGGTGCTCAGCCTTGCCTTGCAGGACCGCGACATCGTGCTGTTCGGTCTGCCGCCGGGGCTGCCCCTGCTGGCGACGCTCTGGCTGACATGGGTTCTGGTGATCACGCTTTTTGCAGGGGCCTTGCAGCATAGGCTGGACGACCAGCGCGCCCGGCGGATGGCATTCGTCGCCGGCCTTTTGGCGACGACATTGCCCTGGTTCGGGCTGGCTGCGGCCACAAGTGTAGGCGGATAGATGAAGACCGAATTCAGCCCAGAGCAACTGACCAAGCCCGATTTCCAGCGCAGCAACGAGATCTTGCGATCTTGCGTGCATTGCGGGTTCTGCACCGCGACCTGCCCCACCTATCAGGTGCTGGGCGACGAGCTTGACAGCCCCCGTGGCCGTATCTACCTGATCAAGGATATGCTGGAGAATGACCGCGACCCGGATCCCAAGACGGTGATGCATATCGACCGTTGCCTGAGCTGTCTGGCCTGCATGACCACCTGCCCGTCGGGGGTGCATTACATGCATCTGGTGGACCATGCCCGCGCCTATATCGAGGAACGCTACAAGCGACCATTCTCTGATCGGGCGCTGCGGTGGATACTGGCGCGCATCCTGCCGTATCCGATGCGGTTCCGGATGGCGCTGCTCGCGGCCAAGATCGGCCGGCCCTTTGCGCCGCTGATCCCCGACGCGCGGCTCAAGGCGATGCTGATGATGGCGCCCAAGGTCATTCCGCCGGTCAGCCGCAACGACGATCCGCAGAGCTTTGCACCTGTGGCGCCGCGCCGCAAAAGGGTGGCGCTGATGACGGGCTGCGCGCAAAAGGCGCTGAACACCGACATCAACGATGCCACGATCCGGCTGCTGACGCGGCTGGGCTGCGAGGTGGTCGTGGCCAAGGGGGCGGGCTGTTGCGGGGCGCTGACGCATCACATGGGCAAGTCGGACGAGAGCCATGCGACCGCCGCGCTGAACATCCGCGCATGGACCGCCGAGATGGACGGCGACGGGCTGGACGCCATCGTCATCAACACCTCGGGCTGCGGCACCACGGTCAAGGATTACGGGCATATGTTCCGCAATGACGCGCTGGCGGGGGATGCCGCGCGGGTGTCGGGCATTGCCTGCGATATATCCGAACTGCTGGTCGATCTGACCCGCGATACGGAGGTCTGGAAGCCGGTGGGAAAGGCAATGCCCAAGGTCGCCTATCACGCCGCCTGTTCGCTGCAACACGGCCAGCAGATCAAGACTGCGCCCAAGGATCTGCTGCGCGCGGCGGGCTTTCCTGTCGTCGAACCGGCGGACAGTCATCTGTGCTGTGGATCTGCCGGCACATATAATCTGATGCAGCCCGAGATCAGCGCGCAATTGCGGACGCGCAAGGTGCAGACGCTTGAGGCGCGCAAGCCGGATATCATCGCGGCGGGCAACATCGGCTGCATGATGCAGATCGGGCAGGCGACGGGTGTGCCTGTGGTGCATACCGTTGAATTGCTGGATTGGGCGTCCGGCGGGCCGCAGCCCAGAGCCCTTGAGGGTGCCCTTGAGGGTGCGCTTGAAGGTAGGCCTGACCAGACGTCACTTGTCGCCGCACAATAATAAGGCGGCTTTGCCCTAATTTTGCCGCAACCCGGTTTTATCCCTTGCGATAACCTGGTGCAGGAGACGCGCGTGAGAGGGATTTTGCAGGCCGCTGTGGCATTATCTGTGATGCTGGCGACCCCCGTGGTGGCGCAGGAAGCGCCGTTGCAGGCGATGGAAACCACCGAAGACGGGCGCGAATGGCAGGCCGTGGGCCGGCTCAACCTCGCCGGTCAGGCGTTTTGCACCGGCGCTCTGATTGAGGCGGACCTGGTGCTGACGGCGGCGCATTGCCTGTTTGACCGCGACACCGGTTTGCCCATTCCCGCCGACAAGATCGAGTTTCTGGCAGGTTGGCGCAATGGCCGGGCTGCGGCCTACCGCCAGGTGCGCCGCGCCGTGGTGCATCCCGAATACGATTACCGCAGCGCCCGGGACACCAACCGCGTGCGCAACGACGTGGCGCTCTTGCAGTTGCAGCGGCCCATTCGGAACACCACCGTGGTGCCGTTCGCCACCGATGTGCGGCCCAGTCAGGGCGACAAGATCGGCGTCGTGTCCTATGCGCATGATCGGTCCGAGGCCCCCGCGCTTCAGGACACCTGCGAGGTGGTGGCGCGTCAGAAAGGCGTTCTGGTGATGTCGTGCGACGTCGATTTCGGGTCGTCCGGCGCGCCTGTGTTCAGCTTTGCCCATGACGATCCGCGCATCGTGTCGGTGGTTTCGGCCAAGGCCGAAGCGATGGGCGCACCGGTGTCGCTGGGCACCGCGCTGGAGGGGCCTTTGCAGGTTTTGCGGGTCGAACTGGCCAATGACCGCCGCCGGGTCGTGGTGGGCACGCGCAACACCACGGGTGCAAAGTTCATCACGCCATGAGGTGGCTGGCCGCGATCCTGCTTTTGCTGCCGGGCATTGCCCAGGCGCAAAGCGGGCTGGTGCGGCTGGACGACCGCGGCGCATTGCTGGGATGGGAGGCCGTGGGAAGGGTCGATCACCCCGGACGGGGATTTTGCACCGGCGTGCTGGTGGCCCCGCGTCTGGTGCTGACGGCGGCGCATTGCGTCTTCAACAAAGGTCAGCCTGTCGCGCCGCGCGATATTCTGTTTCGCGCAGGCTACCGCGACGGGGTTTCGGTGGCCCAACGGCGGGTGGACCGTATCGTGGTGCCGCCTGAATACACGCCGACGCGCGGGGTGCTGCAACCGGTCGAGAACATTCGCTACGATGTGGCGCTGCTGCGGCTAAGCGCCGACATCAACAGCGCCGAGGCAGACCCGTTTCGGCTGTTCGACGACCCCAAGGCGGGCGAGCGTGTCAGCGTCGTGTCCTACGGGCGGAGCCGCGAAGAGGCGCTGTCGTGGCAACGCGATTGTTCGGTCACGGGGCGGTATCGCGATGGGCTGATGGAGTTCGATTGCGACGTCACTTATGGCTCGTCGGGCGCGCCGGTCTTTGCGCGGCAAGGCACGCGGGCGCGCATCCTGTCGCTGGTCTCGGCCGGGCGCGACTTTGGCGGCGGTAGTGCCGTGTCCTACGGGATGGAACTGCCCGCGCTGGTCAAGTCCCTGCGCAGCCAGATGCGCCGCGACGACAGCCGGCAGATCGGCGAGGGCGCACGACGGGTCAAGGTGGGCACGCGGTCGGGCAGCACCGGCGCGCGTTTCGTCAAGCCTGCGCCGCGTGATCCGGGGTCTTGAACCGGAGGCGAAGTCTTCCCAGATAAGCGATACCTGAACGCCAGAGACGGGTTCCGGTGACTTGGCATCTGTCCATTCCGGAAGGTGCATCCACAAGGTATCGCTCATTGGAGGATTCCCATGCGAACGTTTGATTTGACCCCGCTTTACCGGGCCACTGTCGGCTTTGATCAGGTTGCCGAAATGATGGACCGGATCATGGCTCAGGATATGGCCCAGCCCAGCTATCCGCCCTACAACATCGAGAAAACCGCCGACGATGCTTACCGCATCTCGATCGCCGTCGCCGGGTTCACCGATGACGATCTGTCCGTCGATGTCCGCGAAGGCGCGCTGATTGTTGCCGCCCGCAAGGGTGAGGACGACGCAGACCGCACCTTCCTGCATCGCGGCATCGCCACCCGCGCGTTCGAGCGTCGGTTCCAGCTCGCCGATCATGTGCGCGTCACCGGTGCCAGCCATGAAAACGGCATGCTGCACATCGACCTCGCGCGTGAAATCCCAGAGGCGCTGAAGCCCCGCCGGATCGACATCGCCCGGTCCGCAGGTGCGCGCAATACCGATGTGGTGGACGCCAAGGCGGTGAACTGACCGCCACGCAAGACATGACCAAGGCGCCCGGCAGGCACTATCCCTGTCGGGCGTTTGGCGTTTCAGCCCGCCCGGACGGCGAAAAAAAGGAGGCCGATGATCTGGCCCCCTGTCGCTCGAGTTTCATGTTTGCCTGTTTTTGTTATTCTTGTGTCGTGCCGGGGCCAGCCTACCCTGTCGGGATGACCAGTCGCTGACCCCGGCGAATACGGTCGGGGCTGGACAGAATTTGCCTGTTTGCCTCGTAGATGGCGGTGTAGCGGTCGAAATCGCCATAGAACTTGATCGCGATGGACCCAAGGCTGTCGCCGGATGCGACGGTATAGAACCGGAATTTTTCCGACTTGTCCGCACGCTGGACCACGCGCACCTCGACCCCTTCACCGCCGACGCTGTCGAAATCGACGGTCTCGCCTGTCGCCTTGGCGACGATGCTTCTGAGCAGCACGCTGGTGTCGACCCGACCTTCTGACGTCACCAGCGCGGCGGGCACGGTGACGGATCCGCTCAGCGCGGCCTCGTTCAGCAATGCGTCGATATATTCATCCGATTGCCCCTCGCGCAGCGCCTGCGCGACCAGCTCTCGCAGCGGGCTTTTCTCGGGCGTGACGGGACGGCCCGTGATTGAGGTGATATTGCTCAGGATGCCCGACGTGATGTCGCGCATTTCCGCTTCTGCGGGCTGGGGAATGGCGGTGTCTTTGCCCAGACCGGCGAGCACTCCGGCGGTCAGGCTGTCCAGCCGCCCCGATTGTTCGATGATGATCTGCCGGGTTTCGGGCACGGTCTGGGGCCCGGTCTGGAGCCGGGTCAGCGCCGCGGAGGCAACGCGCTGGTTGTCGCGCTGCTCGGTCAGCAGGGCAGAGTTGGCGGCCGCGAGACCGTCCAGAACCGTTTCCCCGCGCGAGACCTCTGGCGCGAAGTCCAAGCCAAAGCCCGAAGCCTGTTGCGTCGGTCGGGTGCCGGGTTGCACCGCGATCAGGGCGACCGTCAGTATAAGGAATGCGGCGGCGATGAGCAGGGTGCGTATCATGTGGAACCTCGGGTATCATGCTTTGGATCGGGTGACCGGACGCTTTTGGTGTCGGTTATCGGGCTGGGTGTGTGACTGGTTTCGCTAGGCCGGGTTCCTCACGGTCAGGCCCAGAAGCAGCCAAAGCTGCATGCCGCCCCGATAGTAGGAAATCTTGTCGGCGGGATAGCCGACGTCGATCAGGTTGCGGATGGCGCGGGGCGACTGGTCACACCACGGCCCGTTGCAGAACAGCATCAGGTGCAGCGCGTTGGTGAAATCGAACCCGATGCCACGCGGTGCCGCCCCCAGGGCACGCAGAATTTCGTCGCGGTAGGGGTTGGTCGACTCCAGCGTGCTGAACGGAACGTTGACCGCGCCGGGGATGGTGCCCTTGACGAACCATTCCGGCAACCGACTGTCCATCAGCAGGCCCCGGCCGGTCTGAACATGGGTTTCGAGGAAATCGATGACCTCCAGCTCCCCCACCGTGACGACACCGTCGCCCAGCGTTACGGGCTGGATGCAGAACGGCGGGCAGGGGCGCGAGGTCTTGGCGAACTCGTTGTCGATCTTGTGCGCGGTATCCTGAATGCGGTCGATCCGCAGGGTCTGACCGCTGATGCTGAAGCTGCGCTCCCCCACTTCGGGGGTTATCCGCACCTCTTGTGCGTAGGATGGGCCGACTGTCAGGGCCAAAACCATGGACAAAGCTGTTGCGAGCCGAAAAAACATATAAAATCCCCCGTCTGGATATGTGGGATCGGCTGCTAACAGGCAGACCCCATATCCTGTGGCTAATTCTAAATATAGGCGGATTTCCGCAAACCAGTCAATATGGAGTGGGTGGAAAAGGTGGCGAGACTGTCATTTTTAGCGAAGCTTTAAAACCGCCCGTTTCCAGTGCGTTACACCTTTTTCGCGTGGCACGAAGTTTTTCAGGGATTGACAGAAAGTCTTTCAGCAAAGCGTTCCTCGGTCGGGGGGCTGATTCGGCGCGGCATCTCGATGTGCGGCGCTGACCGATCGTGTGGCGTTTGAGCGTTCAGAGCACGCCGATATTCCGCACGTTCAGCACGCTTTGAACTCCGGTTGAAAGGTCAGCCGCTGTCCGCTGGTCCCTGAGACAAGACCATGCCCACGCCGCGGCCAATGGCACCGCCTCGTTCCTGAGCGCCAATGTTTGCCGTTCATCGCCCGACCCTACCTTATCGCTCTTTTTCCAATGGCCATACGCGATCTCCCGCCATCCTCCGGGTGCACTGAAAGACAAAGGTCACCTCACACACGACAAGATCATTCGTTTTCGCGCAAAACATGGCCCGCGAGGTAGAGCGAGCCACAAATGAGCACCCGGGGGCGGGCGTGGTCTGCAAGGCTCAGGCGAAGCGCCGCGCGCAAATCGGGGGCCGTCAGGGCTGTCAATCCGACGGACCGTGCCGCTTGGGCGGTGTCTTCGGCGGGCAGGGTGTTTGTCTCACCGGGGATCGAGACGGCGATCAGTTTGACGGCCTGCGCGGCCAAAGGCGTCAGATACCCGGCGATATCCTTGGTGTTGAGCATGCCGCAGATCAGCACCGTGTCGCGTGGCGGAAGGCTGGCCAGATGAACGGCCAGTGCCTCTCCTGCGGCGGGATTGTGCCCGCCATCCAGCCACAATTCGGCGTTCGGAACCAATGCGGGCAGCGGGCCTTCGCTCAGCCGTTGCATCCGCGCGGGCCAATAGGCGCGGGTCACGGCGGCCTCATGGCTGGGCTCCGTAATACCGAGTGTCCGCAGCGCCGCCAGCGCGGTGCCTGCATTGTCGACCTGATGCGCGCCGGGCAGATTGGGCAGCGGCAGATCCAGCAGGCCCTGTTCGTCCTCGAAGATCAGCCGCTCACGCTCGACCCGGACGTGCCAATGCTGGCCTTGGGCGATCAGCGGCGCGCCCAGGCGGGCGGCGCGGTCCTCGATCACCTCTTGCGCGGCGGGGCTTTGCGGTCCGACCACGCAAGGCACGCCGCGTTTGATGATCCCGGCCTTTTCGCCTGCGATCCTGGCCAGCGTGTTGCCCAGAAATGCCTCATGATCCATCGACACCGGCGTGATCACGGTCAATGCGGGCGTGTCGATCACGTTGGTCGCATCCAGCCGCCCGCCCAGACCCACTTCGAGCAGCGTGTAATCGGCGGGCGTGCGCGCCATGGCCAGCATCGCGGCACAGGTGGTGATCTCGAAATAGGTGATGGGAATGTCGCCATTGGCCTGCGCGCATTCATCCAGCACATCGCCGAGCGCGGATTCGCTGATCAGATCGCCCGCCAGCCGGATGCGTTCATGGAACCGCGCCAGATGCGGCGATGTATAGGCATGCGTGCTGTGGCCTGCGGCCTCGAGCCCCGCACGGATCATCGCCTGCGTGCTGCCCTTGCCGTTGGTGCCCGCGATATGGATGACCGGTGGCAGGTCGTTTTGCGGATTGCCGAGCGCTGCCAGCAATCGCCACATCCGGTCCAGCGTCAGGTCGATGATCTTGGGGTGCAGCGCCATCATCCGTTGCAAGATGACGTCAGAGCCGGAGGGGGTCATTCGGCTTGCGCAGCTTCGGGCGGCGTTTGGGCTGCCGCGTCGGACAATTCGTCGGGATGGGGTGGCGGCAGATCCCCCATGACCGGTGGGGTCAGGCCCAGCAGCATCCGGGTGATCGACACCAGTTCGTCGCGCATTTTTGTGCGCGATGTGACCCGGTCGAGCATGCCGTGCTCCAGCAGATATTCCGCGGTCTGGAACCCGTCGGGCAGTTTCTCACGGATCGTCTGCTCGATCACGCGCGGCCCTGCAAAGCAGATGAGCGCGCCCGGCTCTGCGATCTGCACGTCGCCCAGCATCGCGTAGCTGGCCGTCACGCCCCCGGTCGTGGGATGGGTCAGCACGACGATATAAGGCAGGCGCGCCTCCTTGAGCATCTGCACGGCTACCGTGGTGCGCGGCATCTGCATCAGCGACAGGATACCTTCCTGCATCCGCGCGCCGCCGGCTGCGGAAAACAGGATCAGCGGGCGGTTCAGCTCGACCGCGCGGGTGGCGGCGGCGATGATCGCATTGCCGACATACATCCCCATGGAGCCTGCCATGAAATTGAAATCCTGCGCGGCGGCCACGATGGGCGTGCGGCCTATTTCACCCTGAGCGACCAGCATCGCCTCTTTTTCGCCGGTCAGCTTTTGCGCGGCGCGCATCCGGTCGGGGTAGCGTTTCTGGTCGCGGAATTGCAACGGATCGGTGATCGGTTCGGGCACCGCAACCTCGGTGAATATCCCACCGTCAAAGAGCGACAGGAAGCGGTCGCGCGGGCTGATCCCCATGTGATGACCGCAATTGGTGCAGACGTTCAGGTTGTCGGCTATCTCGCGGTGGAACAGCATCGTGCCGCAGCTGTCACACTTGGTCCACAGGTTCTCGGGCAATTCGCGCCGCGAGAAGATCGAGTTGATACGGGGGCGGACGTAATTGGTGATCCAGTTCATTCCGGGCCTTTCGCATGGCTGCGCCATAGGGATGGGCAGTGACCCGTGAGATAATCCGCGCCCGTCAGAAATGCAACGTGGGGGAAATGCGAACCGAACCCGTGCCCGATGTCGACCCCCCGCAGCACCAATGGTTCTTGTGCGATGCCAGACGCTTGGTTAGACCAAAGGCAACATTTATCAGGGAGGGCTCAATGCTCAAGCGCCATTTCGACAAATCCCGGCTGCCCAGCCGCCATGTGACCGAAGGCCCGGAGCGCGCGCCGCATCGGTCTTATTATTATGCCATGGGCATGACCGAGGCCGAAATCCATCAGCCGCTGGTGGGCGTCGCAACCTGCTGGAACGAAGCAGCCCCCTGCAACATCGCGCTGAACCGGCAGGCGCAGGCGGTCAAGATGGGGGTCAAGCAAGCCTACGGCACGCCACGCGAATTCACCACCATTACCGTCACCGACGGGATCGCCATGGGCCATGAGGGGATGCGGTCGTCATTGGCCTCGCGCGAGGCGATCGCCGACACGGTCGAGCTGACCATGCGCGGTCATTGCTATGACGCGCTGGTCGGACTTGCCGGATGCGACAAGAGCCTGCCGGGGATGATGATGGCGATGGTGCGGCTGAACGTGCCGTCGGTGTTCATCTACGGCGGGTCGATCCTGCCGGGGCGTGCGCCGTCGGTCGCAGAGGTGCCCGAGGAATACCAGAACCGCGATCTGACCGTGCAGGACATGTTCGAAGCGGTCGGCCGCCATCAAAGCGGCACGCTGAGCGACGCCGCCCTCGAGATTCTCGAACGTGTGGCCTGCCCCTCTGCGGGCGCGTGCGGCGGTCAGTTCACCGCCAACACCATGGCCTGCGTGTCCGAGGCAATCGGCCTCGCGCTGATGAATTCGTCGGGCATGCCCGCGCCCTATGAGAGCCGCAATCAATTCGCCGAAGCCTCCGGTCAGGCGGTCATGGACCTGCTGGAAAAGAACATCCGGGCGCGCGACGTGGTGACGCTCAAATCGCTGGAGAATGCCGCGCGGGTCGTGGCCTGCACGGGCGGGTCGACCAACGCAGGTCTGCATCTGCCCGCGATTGCCCACGAGGCGGGGATCGACTTTTTCCTCGACGATGTCTGCGAGATTTTCCGCGACACGCCTTATTTCGTCGATCTCAAGCCCGGTGGTGCCTATGTGGCCAAGGATCTCTACGAGGTCGGCGGCGTGCCTGTGGTGATGAAGGAATTGCGCAAGGCGGGTCTTTTGCACGAGGAATGTCTGACGGCGGACGGCGCGACCATCGGCGAGGCGCTGGACAAGATCACGCGCGAGGCGGATGGCAAGGTGATCCATTCCATCGCCACACCGATCACCAAGACCGGCGGAGTTGTCGGTCTCAAGGGCAATCTGGCCCCCGAAGGGGCCATCGTGAAGGTCGCAGGCATCGAGCCGCAGCATCAGATCTTTACCGGCCCTGCGCGCATTTTTGAGTGTGAGCAGGATGCGTTCGAGGCTGTGCAGAAGCGCACCTACAAAGAGGGCGACGTGTTCGTCATCCGCAACGAAGGCCCCGCAGGGGGCCCCGGCATGCGCGAGATGCTTGCGACCACGGCGGCACTGTCGGGTCAGGGCATGGGCAAAAAGGTGGCGCTGATCACCGATGGTCGTTTTTCGGGGGCCACGCGCGGGTTCTGCGTCGGCCATGTCGGGCCAGAGGCCGCGCATGGCGGGCCGATCGCGCTGCTCAAGGACGGTGACGTGATCACCATCAACGCCATCGAGGGCACCTTGTCCGTTGCGCTGACAGATGACGAGCTGGCGACCCGCAAGGCCGATTGGAAAGGCCCGCGCGAGACGATCTACGCCAGCGGCGCGATCTGGAAATTCGCCAAGCTGGTGGGGCCGATCTACAAAGGGGCGGTCACGCATCCTGGCGGTGCGGCAGAAAAACACCAATATATGGACCTGTGACCATGCGCCTGGCCTCTGGCATTGTCGCGGTGCTTGTGGCGGGCGGGTGCACATTGCCCGCCCCCGAAGACGCAGACGGTGCGCCTGCGCCGCGGGGGTTCCTGACGTCCCCGTCGCAGGCCGAGCCAGCAGAAGAGACGGCAGAAGAGACGGCGGGGCAGATTCTCAAGGTCAAACCGCTGCGCGAAGCGCTTTTGGCGGGGGGCGACGTGATCCTGCGAGGGCCGGATGGCTATTGCATCGACCCCGAGACGGTGGAGAGCCGACCAAGGCGCAGCTTTGCCATCATGGCCAGTTGTCATATCCTGTCGGGCGGGGACGAGGGCGCGCCACGCCGTCCGGCGCTGATGACGGTGACACTCGGGCCGGTGCGGCTGACCTCTTCGCGACCCGGCGCGCAGGCGCTTGCCGATGAGGCAGGCGTGCCGCTGGTCGCGGGATTCGAGCAGGAGGGCATCACGCTGGCCTTGCTGGGCCAGGGCGGCGATGCGGTGCTGGACGGCGGCGATACCCGCTATTGGCGCGCGGCGTTTACCGTCAAGGCGCGCATCATGGGGGTGGCGCTTTATGCGCCCGAAGGCAGCCCGCTGACACGCGACGATGGCGCGCGGCTCTTGCAGGCGCTGCGCGCTCAGGTGACCGAGCGCAATGCCGCACCAGAGCCGGTTGCCGATGCGCCCGCTGCCCCTGAGCCGGTCGAGGCTGACCAGACCGCAACAGCCGCGCCGAATTTTTTGCAGCGTTTGTTCAAACGCAACGAAGTTCGGTAACAAGGGTGCAGGCGACGGACAAGAGGCACAGATGAAAGAGCAGCCCAGATGACGGACCAAAGCGGCGGAATGCTCGACGGGATGCTGTTTCGCGGCGCGATGAAGCGTTGGGCCAAGGCCGCACGCGAGGCCGACGCGACCGATCTGCCGGCGTTGCGCAAACAGCGCGGTCGGGCGCGGCGGCTGCGCCAGCATCTCGAGCGACTCATCCATGTGGCTGAAAACCGTCTTGCCCTGCCACTGATCGGCGGCGATGCGTTCCAACTGCCGCATGATACCGACTGGGCGTGGCGGCCTGCCGTCTGGTCCGGCCCCTTGCCCAAACCCGGCGCGTCATCGGTGGAGTCCAAGACGATGCTGGGCCAGGAGGTGACGCTGTTTCACGATTGCTCCATTTCCGAGCTGACCCTGCGCCAACTGCGCAACGTGCGCGAGGCCGATCTGGCACCGTTTGGTCTGCGCATGGACGTTTTCCGGTTTGACGGCTCATATCTGTCGCTGGCCATCGACCTGCCTGAATCCGCCTCGAACGGGCTGCGCCGCAAACATCTGCTGCGGATCGAAACCCGGGTCGAGATGGAGAAACCGCTGGAAATCTTCGCGCGGCTCAACATCAAACACGGGCCGAACACCGAACAGATCGTGCGCGAATTGCCATTGGGTCAGGACGAGGTCGTGGTCGAATTCGATCTCGCCTATACCAAGCTGAACGAGAAACGTATCGAGCGGTTGTGGCTGGACCTGATCTTCGAGGGGCCGGAAATGAACCAGGTGGTGCTGCGCGATCTGACGTTCAGCCGCCGCCCCAGAGCGGAATTGTGAGGCCATCATGAGCGCATTCGTCCTGACCAAGACCCGGTTCCGCAAAGGCGTGTGGGAAGGCATCGTGACCGCGACAGGAACACGCACGGGCAGCACCGCAGGCCAGCCCGAGATCATCGTCAGCCATCTCGAAAAACAGGTGTCCGGAGTCGAAATGACCGAAGACCGCGACGCCGCCCGCTGGTTTCTGCGCATCCCCGTGCCCAGCGAGGTGATCGGCGACGGCGTGCAGACCTTTCTGATCTGCGATGCGTCCGACGGCACCGTTCTGGACAGTTTCGCGCTCATATCAGGCGAGGCGCTGGGCGACGACATCCGTGCCGAGACAGAGCTGTTGCGCGCAGAGCTCGACATGCTCAAACGCGCGTTCCGGCGGCATTGTCTGGAAACGACCTGAAATCGAACTGACCGGCCCTTGTTGACGTCGGGACGTGCGCGGTGCAGGTTAAGGCAATCGGGTCTCAAAGGTCATTTTCATGAGTGTTGCGCGTGGCATTGCGCTGAAGCTGACTTCGGTTTTTCTGTTCATGATCATGGCGTCGCTGATCAAGGCATGCGCGCCGCACGTGCCGTCGGGCCAGATGGTGTTTTTCCGGTCGGCCTTTGCGCTGCCGGTGATCTTTATCTGGCTGGCGTTCCGGGGCGATCTGTCGACAGGCCTGCGCGCCAACCGTCCCTGGGGCCATGTCTGGCGCGGTGTGATCGGCGTGTCGGCGATGGCCTGCGGGTTCACCGCACTGGGCCTGCTGCCACTGCCCGAAGTGACCGCCATAGGCTATGCCGCGCCACTTTTCACGGTGTTGCTGGCGGCGCTGCTTTTGGGCGAGCGGCTGCGATTGTTCAGGATGAGCGCGGTTTGTCTGGGTATTTTGGGCGTCAGCATCGTGCTCTGGCCACGGCTGTCGCTGGACAATCTGGACGATGCCACCACGTTCGGAGTGGCGCTGGTTCTGATCTCGGCCGCGCTGCGGGCGCTGGGCCAGATCCAGATACGTAATCTTGTGGCGACCGAAAGCACGGGGTCCATCGTTTTCTGGTTCTCGATGACCGCGTCGGTGTTGTCTTTGGTCACGGTGCCCATCTGGGTCTGGCCCACGCCGCTCGAGACCGGGATGCTGATCGGTGCCGGGCTGATCGGCGGGACGGCACAGATTTTCCTGACCTCGGCCTACCGCAACGCGGGCGCCGCGGTGCTGGCCCCCTTCGATTATGCATCGATCCTCTTCGCCATCCTGATCGGATATTTCGTGTTTTCCGAAACGCCCACCAGCATGATGCTGATCGGGTCGTCCATCATCGTGGCAGCGGGCGTGCTGATCATCTGGCGCGAACGGCAACTGGGTCTGGCCCGGAGCAAGGAGCCCCCCAACATGACCCCGCACAGCTAGGCAATCCGCCCCCTTTCCGTGTTTGTCCAATACTCCAGGTCATCGCGCGAGGTTCTGCGCCGATTGCATCAGCCGGGTCGCCTCCTGCCGGTAGCCGAACGCATCCTCGCCCCGGTGCGCTTGTGCCAACGCGCCGGCCTGCGCATAATCCCGTTCGCCCGGATATTCCGACCCTTGCAACAACCGACCAAAGCCGGCAATCGCCGCCGCAAACCCCGCCTCGCCGGTGCCTTGCAGGATCGGAGCCTCGATCGACCGGCTCACCGCGTCGTCCTGCGCCATGTTGCTGGCCAAATCGCAAGCGGCCTTCAAACCCGATCGCCCGGCTGTGCCGCCCCGGGCTGCAAGCTGTCGATGGCCTACAGACTCGCGTTGCGTTCGGTCGCATCGGTCGCCCCCAGCACAATCCCCGCCGACCCCGCATAGCTGACGATGGCCACCTGATCGCGCACCTGCAACTGCCCCAGCATCAACCGAAAGCTCTGCTTGAGCAGCGGCAGCCTGGCGGGTCGTTCATGCCGCCCGAGGTATCAATGAGAAACACCAGATCGAGCAGCGGCCGCTCGGTCACTTGCGCGCCTTGCAGAACGATCTGCACCGGCTGCGTGCCGGGGTTCCATGGTGTGTCGGTGACGCTGGGCCGGAACGCCTCCGTGCCGTCGGGCACGGGATACTCATATACCGCCTCTACTCCAAAATCCGAAAGTTCTCGTGAGTTATGACGCGGAAGTTGTCTGATACCAACGGCCCTAAAGGGTTACCGTTTTAGCCCATTCACGGGATGTTATTGAGGTTATAGCCTTTTTGTCCTGTGCAAAGAAGTTCCAAGCTTCACAGCATCTGTCGACAATTTCCTCGT
>Ga0307981_1000377_pt1 | contig 44853 bp, 63 predicted proteins | sample OrgLakmetagen987_FD_201849 | JGI IMG/M metagenome (GOLD analysis project Ga0307981, IMG submission 201849) | Saline water microbial communities from Organic Lake, Antarctica - #987 | ecosystem: Environmental > Aquatic > Non-marine Saline and Alkaline > Saline | place: Antarctica: Organic Lake... | reverse complement strand
GCAATGAAATCAGCATGTCCTATCCCCGTCCCGAGCCTCGCGTAGAACCGATCTTGCCATGAAAAGAGCAGAACGACGAGGGTCTATGTGATCGTCAGGGATGGAACACGTATCATCACCATCGATTGTGTTTACAACATACTGAACGGCTGCATCGTGATTGAGCCCATCGACCGGTTTCAGCCTCGAAGAAATCATTAATCGCGGGTCTGTAACGCCAGGATAGCCCATACCTTCAACTTCTAACATGGCAGCAGAGAAGCCTTCACGCAGCCGTTCGTCGAATGCTCGCTGCGCCTGCTCGATGGCGCGAAGGGCCTCTATGGCTTTCCGCCACATGTTCGTGTTTCGTCGTCATGACCGGCCTTTCCTGTCCAGCCTGCGAAAGGCCGCATTGATCTTGCGGCCCACACGGCTGGAGTGCCTGTCCGCCGTCTTCTTCACGTTGAGACGGCGGCGCATTTTGACCTGTCGGTGCAGGGTGAACATGACCACGGTCGAAAGCCCCGTCTTGCTGGCAAGCGCCCGCTGGCTGCGCGACCGCGTGTAATCGCCTGCTTTGGTGCGCCTCTGATCATCCACCACCAGCAGCGACGGCCCGGTTTTCCGATAGACGAACCGCAGAGGTCCGAAGCGGTGTTCAGGAAAATTCGACGGCGACAGCCGCTTGCGCCCGATGCCGCGCTTCGGGGCGGAATCCGTAGGTATGGCCAGCCACAATCCATCGCGCGACCGGATAATCGCGCCCTTGTCCATCGACTCGACGATGTGTGGCGCATTGCTCCAGACCGTGCCTGCGGCGCTCAGCGAATTGGACCCCCCCGGATAGGCGGCACCGCGCCATGTCTTGGCCAGGCGCGCGCCCAGGCCACCCATGATCATATCCTGGCGCAACCCGTTCTTGAGCTTGTCCTTGCTGGACTTGATGCTCTGCGTCACGGCGCGCTCGGCGAGCGCCAGATCTTCTCACATGTAGCGCTCAAGGTTGTGGCAGACCGCGTCGCGTCAACGGCGCGGTCTGCATCGACGGCAATGCCCGCGATGGCTTTGCGCAACATTGCCACCCCACACCTGACCGCAGGAGCCTCAGCATGACCCATCTCAAACACGACCACCCCGCACTTGGCCTTGCGCGCGGCAGCATCGCCGATCTCGCCCATCACAACTACGCCGATCAGCGCAATGCCATCGCCACCATCCTTGCCGGCAGCCCCGACGAAGAGGAACGGCAGAACGCGTGTCACCTGCTCGTCACGATCCCCGAGCCCGGACGCGCGGCAGATGCACCGCAAGGCGACAGGACTGCCGCGCACAAAGCCGAACCCTGCAAAGGGGCGGTCACATGAACGACTGGGGCCGCGCCGAACCCATCGAGGCGGACAGGCAGAGCGCCCTCGGCCTGCGCAGGATCGCACAAAAGGCTATGATGCAGGCGGTGGCCGATTCCGGCCGCGACTTTGATTGCGCACCCGAATCCACCATCGCGACACTGGCCGACATGTGCATCTTTACCTTCGCAGACGCCGACAGGGCCGCGACGATTAAGTATTTTGGAGCCTTGCTCGACACCATCGCATGGTCTCCGGGAACACCCCCGCCGGGCCAGGGCCGAGACCAAGCGACAGGCCGCCTTCACTGATTTGTCGAAGACCGTCGCAGCCCGGCGCGCGCCGACCAGCGGTTCCGCCTGATGCGCTTCTGACCCCTCACGGGTTCCCGGCGCACCAAACCCTCATTGCAAGGTGACGACATGACATGCTGCGACACCAAAAAGAACCTCCGCCCATGGCAGGCCGAGGACAGCCCCGCGACCTGTTGCAAAACAATACGGCAGGACGTGGCTGGATGAAAAACCCAAGCCAGACACCCAGTAAACGCAGACCCACAATCCGATCCAGAGCCCTGCAATGAACATGATTATCGAGATCTTCGAACAGCCTGCACAGCCGCAAGAACCTGTCCAAACCGCGCGCCTGCGCAACCTGCACATTGCCATGATTACAGGCCTGACAATCCTGCTCAGCGGCGCGCTGATCCTCGGCGATCCGCTCGGGCTGGCATGGGCTCCATGAACGCCGAACTTTCTCTGATCGCCCCGGCGCCGATACACCGCGCTACGCCCCGCCTGCTGATCGTCGACAGCTTTGCAGGCGGCGGCGGCGCATCCACAGGCATCGAGATGGCGCTTGGGCGCGGCCCGGACGTGGCGATCAATCACGACCCGGCCGCACTGGCGATGCACGAGGCGAACCACCCGGAAACCCGGCACCTCGTGTCGTCTGTCTACAGCGTCGATCCGCGCGATGTGGTGGCCCCGGGCCAAGAGGTCGGCCTTGCGTGGTTCTCGCCCGATTGCAAACATCACTCCAGGGCCAAAGGCGGAAAGCCCGTCGAAAAGAACATTCGCGATCTGGCGTGGGTCGTCGTCCATTGGGCCGAACGTGTCCGCCCCCGCGTGATCGCGCTCGAGAACGTCGCAGAATTTCTGGGCTGGTGCCCGCTGACACCGGAAAACCGCCCCGATCTGACCCGCAAGGGCGAGACGTTTCGCATATGGGTCGCCCGCCTGCACCGTCTGGGCTACCGCGTCGAATGGCGGCTGCTGCGCGCCTGCGACTATGGCGCACCGACGATCCGCCGCCGCCTGTTTCTGATCGCGCGGCGTGATGGCAAACCCATCGTCTGGCCCGACCCGACCCACGCCGCCCCCGGCAGCCCCGAGGTGATCGCAGGCACATCAAAGCCGTGGCGCACCGCCGCAGAGATCATCGACTGGTCCCTGCCCTGCCCGTCGATCTTCGACACCTCCGCTCAGATCATGGAAAAGCACGGGCTGCGCGCCCTTCGCCCGCTCAGGGACGCGACATGCCGCCGGATCGCACGGGGCGTTATGCGCTATGTGATCGACGCAGCAGAGCCGTTCCTGATCAGCGTGGCACACGGCGGCGGCGGTAGCGGCAAGCACGCTCTGGTCGCAGCCTTCCTCGCCCAGCACAACGGCGGCGCGCGGATGAAAAGCAACGCAGGCCGCGCCGCCGTTGCACCCGTGTCCACACTGACCGCCAGCCGCTCTCAACAGCAGCTGGTGGTCGCGCATCTGGTGACCATGCGCAATTCGACAAACCATTCAACGAAGCCAATGAACCGCTCCACACGATCACCGCAGGCGGCGCACATATTTTCAAAGTCGCCGCTTTGCTGCAAAAATATTACGGCCAGGGCACCGGACAGGACGCCCGCGATCCGCTGCACACCCTGTCGACCCGCGACACCTTCGGTCTGGTCACAGTCCAGATCGACGGCCAGACCTACGCCATCGCAGACATCGGCATGCGCATGCTGACCCCGCGCGAACAGTTCCGCGCACAGGGGTTCCCGGATTCCTACATCATAGATCGTGGCGCGGACGTCCGCCCCATGACCAAAACCGAACAGACCCGCATGTGCGGAAACGGCGTCTGCCCACCCCCCGCGGCGACGCTGATTGGCGCGAATTGCGGGTTTCTGGCCGCACAGGAGATTGCAGCATGACCGATAAAGACGACCTCATTCGCAGGCTGGCACACAGCCTGGACGCCTGCCTTGATCACCTTGACCGCCAAACGGCGCGAGAATCCCGGAAAAACACCGGGGGCGACTTTAGCGTAATCACTGAGCAAAGTCGCGCCAAGAGAGCCCGCAAGGCTGTGGATGAAGCATTTACCCATCTCAACCTTCCGCGCGATTGAAATGACCTGCCACTTCCCCCCACGCCTCATGCAGGTCAAGGCGGCGGCGTATTATCTGGGCGTCTCGCCCAGCAAGCTGCGCACGCCTGGCCTGCCGTGCAAGCGTGATGGCGGGAATGTCCTGTATGATCGCGTTGACCTTGACGCCTATGCCGATGCGCTGACCTATGATGATCGGGGTAGCGGGAGACATACATGCGACGCGGTATTCGTGTGAAAGACATCAAGATCGTCACAAAACAAAACGGCACGCAATATGTCTATCGCAGGGTCAACGGAGCGCTTGTTCCGCTGCCTGATCTGCCCGAAAACGATCCGGACTTTCTTGCCGCCTATGTCGCCGTGGGAACCGCGACACGACCAGAACGGACCCGCGCGCCGCAGGGCACGATTGCAGCGCTGTGCGGCGCATATCTCAAATCGAATGAATTCAAACATCTGGGCTCCAGCAGCCAGCCGCCGCGCCGCAGGATTGTTGACAAGATCAGCAGCGAACGCGGCACAGGCATGGTCCGCGACCAGCGCCCGGATCATGTGCGCCGCGACGTGCGCGCTCTGACGCATGGAGCCTCATTGAACCGCCTGAAAACGTGGCGCGGCCTGCTGGCCTATGCGCTGGCCGAAGGCATGGTTCAGACCGGCCCATCCCGCGACGTCAAACCGACAACGGGCAAAACAACAGGCCATCACCAGTGGACCAGACGCGAAATCGACCAGTTTCGCGACCATTGGCCGGATGGAACACAGGCGCGGATTGCGTTCGAGGTGATCTACTGGACCGGCGCGCGCTGCGTCGATGCAGCTCGACTCGGGTCACGGATGGTGGATAAAACGGGCTGGCTGGCGTTCATTCAGAAATAGACCGGCGGGCCGGTGACACTGCCGATCCACGCCACACTCCCCAGCTGGGCCGCATCGCTCGACACTGAACGCGCACATTTCCTGCACAACCTGCCCGACGTTGCGCTCCTATGGATCACCGTGCAAACAGGCGCGCCGCGATCCGTGAAAGGCCTGTCTCAATTTATGAGCCGCACCGCGACAGAGGCAGGCCTGCCAACCGGCTGCACCGCCCACGGCCTGCGAAAAGCCCGCGCGACCAGTCTTGCGGAGGCAGGCGCGACACCGCACCAGATCGGCGCATGGCTGGGCCACGCGTCCCTGTCCGAGATCGTGCACTACACCCGAGATGCTGACCTGCTCGCCATCCTGTCAGGACCGGAACAGGAACAGAACAAGGAAAACCGCGTCGCGCAGCTTCCAAAATCGCAGCAAAACCAACTGAAAAGAAAGGGGAATTTTATGAAGTGGTGGACCGAGGAGGATTCGAACCCCCGACCCCCTGATTCGTAGTCAGGTACTCTATCCAGCTGAGCTATCGGTCCACTCGTGGCGGGATATAACCGTGGACCGCGCTTGGCAAGAGGCAAATCAGGGAAACCACGGGCCCGGGGTGGCGATCAGATCGTGGCCAGCGGCAGGCGGATCTCGAATATCGTGCCGGTCTCGTCGGTCGATTTCAGGGTCAATGTGCCGCCATGGCCGCGGATCAGCTCCTGGGCGATGGTCAGGCCCAGGCCTGTGCCGCCTTTGCGTGCGCCGCCCTGAAAGGGTTGGAACAGGTGGTCGCGGGCCTTGGTCGGCAGGCCGGGGCCGGTGTCGGAAACGGCGATGATCCAGGCGTCGTCGTCCTCGCGGGCCGAAACGCAGATCTCCCCGGGAAGGCCGGTGCTGACGATGACCTGCCGCGCGTTGCGCACCAGATTGGCGATGGCGCGGTAAAGCTGCTCGGTGTCGGCGCGGATGATCAGGTTGGCGGGGATGTCTTCGGAAAAGCTCAGGTCGTGTTCCCCGATGGCAAGCCGTTCGCCATCGAACACGTCGCCGATCAGGGCTGCCAGATTGAACCGGGTCAGCGTCGGGCTGGGTTCCTCGACCTTGCCGAAGGCCAGCGTAGATTCGCACAAGCTGACCGCGCGGGCGATGGAATTCACCAGCTTGGGCGCCATGCGCATGACCGCCGGATCCTCCGACATCTCGATCCGGTCGGTGAAAAGCTGCGCTGTGGTCAGGATGTTGCGCAGATCGTGGCTGACCTTGGCCACGGCACCGCCAAGCTGCGCCAGACGTTCCTTTTGCTTGAGCGCGCCGGTCAGCTGGGTCTGCATGGATTGCAGCGCCTCTTCGGCCTCGCGCAATTCGCGCACGTTGGATGTGGGGTGAATGATGCGCCGCGAATCCTCGGGCGATGCGGCATAGCCCTGCATCGAGGTCACGACGCTCTTGATCGGTTTGACCAGCAGGTGCCGCACCGCGATGAACAAAAGCCCCGCCGTGATGATCGAAATGACCGCCGACAGGATCAGGATGCGCAGGCCGTAATCCAGCATCGCGGCGCGCAGCTCATTGGTGTCCATCGTGATTTCGATCAAGAGGCCCGCGTCGCGCAGCGGCGAGCCGATCACACGGATCATCTGGTTTTCGGTCTCGACCAATTGCATCATCGCGTCGCGGATCAGAACGGAAGCAGGCGCATCGCGCAAATCATAGGTGGTCGAGATCGGGCCAGGTATGGGCGAGGACAGCACGAGCTGGCGCACCTCGTCGCGGCGCAACACCACGTTGAACACGCCCGCGTTGAGCAGCAATTCCTCTTCGAGATCGGCGTCGATCATGTCGTCGGCCAGAAGGGCCAATGAGGCGATCTGCGCCCGCTCCAGACGCCCCAGCAGAAAATCCTCGCGGTAGCGCGCCACCGACGGCACGAAGATCAGGATTTCCGCCAGCATCACAAAGATCGTCGTCAGGATCAAAAAGCGACCGGAGAGGGAATTGAGCATTGCGCGTGCCCCTTACGGCAGCCAGCGCTGAACGAGGCGGACAACCTTTTTGACCGTATCGCTGTCGAACAGCTTCGGGCCAAAATAAGCGCCCGCCGCGCGTTTGTTGACCTCGCCTATGGTGGGATAGGGGGCCACCATATTGGCCACATGCTTCATCTTGAGCTTGTTGGCGATGACCAGCGCCCAGAGGTTGATCAGCTCGCCCGCCTGATAGCCTGCGATGCTGGCACCGACGGGGCGGCCCTTGTGGACCATGACCTTGATCAGGCCCTTGGTCTTGCGTTCGGCTATGGCGCGGTCGTTGTGCTCATAATGAAAGCGCACGGTCTGGATGCCGGATTTGCCGTAACTTTTGATCGCCTGCGCTTCGGTCAGGCCGACCTGCGACAATTCGGGCTGGGTGTAGGTGGCCCACGGAATGTGATCGGTCCTGGCGCTGGCAGGCAGGCCCAGAACGGCCGAGCGGATCACGATACCGGCGTGATAGTTCGCCAAATGGGTAAATTGCAGCCCGCCCGCGACGTCGCCGATTGCATAGACGCGACGGTTTGTGGTGCGCAGGCCTGCGTCGACCTCGATGCCGGTCTTGGTCGTCTTGATCCCGGCCTTGTCCAGACCCAGCGTGTCGGTATTGGATTTGCGCCCCACGGCCATCAGCAGATGCGAGCCGGTAAAGCTGCGGCCATCCTTGGTCTCGACGGTGATATTGCCCGCCGCGCCGGTGATCTGTGTGGCCCGCGAGTCTTCCTCGATCACGATACCCTCGGCGCGCAGGGTATCCAGCACCACCTCGGCCATTTCCGGGTCGTCCTTGCCCAGCGCCTTGGACCCTTCGATGACGGTGACGTCTGACCCCAGACGCCGATGCGCCTGCGCCATTTCCATGCCGATGGGCCCGCCGCCGATGATCAGCAGATGTCCGGGCTGTTCACGCAATTCCCACAGCGTTTCGTTGGTGATGTAGGGGATATCGTCCAGACCGGGGATCGGCGGCACCAGCGGCGACGAGCCCGTCGCGATGACAACGCGCCGCGCGGTGATGACGTCTTCGCCCGCCGCCACTTCGGTCTTGGAGATGAACCGACCGTATTCGCGGATCACCCGAACGCCAAAGCCTTCGAACCGTTCCTGGCTGTCGACCGGCTCGATCTGGTGGATGACGTCCTGCACATGGTCCTTGGCGGCGGCGTAATCGACCTGAGGCGTCACGTTGGCGATGCCGTAGGGTGCGGCATGGGTCATGCCATGGGCCACCTTGGCACTGGCGATCAGCGCTTTGGACGGCACGCAGCCGTAGTTCAGGCAATCGCCGCCCATTTTGTGACCCTCGAGCAGCGTGACGTCTGCGCCCATCTGCGCCGCCCCCGCCGCCACCGACAACCCGCCGGAACCGGCACCGATGATCAGAATATCCGTCTTGATACGTGCCATGGGTCAGAGCCCTTTCTTGCCGCGCACGGCCTTGATGACGATGGGCAAGGCAGCCAATGCAGCCAGCCCCAGAATAGGCCCGATGATATGCGGGGCCCAGAGAAGGCTGAGATCCGGCGTTTCGCCGCGGTCGAACACTTCGCCCAGACCGACGCCGATGGATGTGAACACGATCGCCCCCGGAATGATACCCAACGCGGTGGTAAAGACAAAGTTGCGGAATTTCACGCCGACCAGCGCTGGCAGCAGGTTGGCCACAAAGAACGGCACCGCAGGGACAAGGCGCATGAGGAACAGCACGCTGATTTCGTTGTCGTGCAACCCGTCCCTGATCTTGCGGATCGTGCCCTTGGAGGCGTCCAGTCTGGCGCTGAGCGTCTTGCCCAGACCGGCACGGGCGGCGAGGAAAATCGCCATAGCGCCCAGTGTCGCGGCGATCACGTTGAATGCCGATCCACCGACCAGACCAAAGAGAAACCCGCCGGTGACCGACGCCACCGCCGCACCGGGCAGCGAGAACGCCACGATCAGGAAATAGACCCCGACAAATCCTGCCACCATCAGCGCGTAATTGCTGTCACGGAATGCCAGCAGCGCCTCGCGGTTATCGGCCAGCGTCTCGAACGACAGGTAGTCGCGCAAGGTAAAGGCGCCTATGATGGCGACCGTCAGAATGGCGATCAGCGGGATGTGGCGGGCATAGCCGCGGGGTTCAGGATTCGGTTCGTGATTGGTCATATCGGTCAACTTGTGGCCCTTTTTTATGGATGGCGTCTAGTGCGTTGCAGGATAGATGCGCGTTTGCGGAGCACAGCGATACCCCTCTCACGCCCGCTTGATCGCGGGTGACGGGAATGACGGCTTTGGGCGGGTGTGACGGGTTCTTTGTAACATTTGGTGCGCCCGCGCGTGGCAAATTGTTGCACAAAGGGCCGATCCGGTTTGACAAGCCGCCGGGGCATGTCTATGCGACGGACTTCTAATGTAATGGGACGGCTGCGAATCCATCGCGCCTCCCTCTCGGGTCCGCCACACATCGGCACCCCGACCAGACCGGAGTGAAACGCGATGAGCAAACGCACCTTTCAGCCATCAAACCTCGTGCGCAAGCGGCGTCACGGGTTCCGTGCGCGGATGGCTACCAAGGCAGGTCGCAAGATCCTGAATTCGCGCCGCCGTCAGGGCCGCAAGTCGCTGAGCGCCTGATACCGGCTTCTGAATTGGTTGAGACGGATTTGCCCGGGGCCTGTGTTGACACGCCCTGGGATTTCATTCGTTTGCAGGTCATGCAAAAGCGCGCTGACTTTCTGCTGACCGCACGGGCGCGTCGCTCTGCCCAGCCCGGAATGATCGTTCAGGGGCGCAACCGTCTTGATGACAGCTCGCAGGTGCGTGTCGGCTTCACATGCTCCAAAAAGGTCGGCAATGCCGTGTTCCGAAATCGCGCCAAACGCCGCCTGCGCGAAGCAGCGCGGCTGATCTTGCCGGTCCACGCCCTGTCCGGCTGGGATTACGTCCTTATCGGACGGTTTGAGGCCACCGCCGCCCGGCCATTTGATGCGCTTCAGGACGATCTGCGCCGCGCGCTTGACCAGATGCACCCCGGATGACCCCCCTCGCCCATATCGTCGCGCTGCCCATCCGGGCCTACCGTCTGCTTTTCTCGCCCTGGGTCGGTCATGCCTGCCGGTATCAGCCGACCTGTTCGGCCTATGCTATGGAGGCGTTGGAGAAACACGGCGGATTGCGCGGCACATGGCTGATACTGCGCCGCATCGGGCGCTGTCATCCGTGGGGCAAATCCGGATACGATCCCGTTCCCTGATCCATGCCCCCCGTATCCTTGCCCCCCGTATCCTTGCCCCCCGTATCCTTGCCCCCCGTATCCTTGCCCCCCGTATCCTTGCCCGGCAGTATCCTTGCCTGCGTTATCCTTGCCCGGCAGCCCCAAACAGGCTAATCGCGCTTTATGCTGGACCATACCGACATTCACCCGCTCTTTGCCGGCGCGCCTTCGGGCACCGAATTCAAAAAGCTGCGCAAACGCATCGTCCGCCAGACCCACGAGGCGATCGAGCAATACGCGATGGTGGAATCTGGCGCGAAATGGCTGGTCTGTCTCTCTGGCGGCAAGGACAGCTACACCCTGCTTGCCGTTCTTTATGAGCTGAAATGGCGCGGGTTGCTGCCGGTCGAGCTGCTGGCCTGCAATCTCGACCAAGGTCAGCCGGGATTTCCCGCGACCGTCCTGCCGCAGTTCCTGTCCGAGCGTGACGTGCCGCACCGGATCGAATATCAGAACACCTACCGCGTCGTGATGGACAAGACCCCCCAAGGCCGCACGTTCTGCGCGCTGTGTTCCCGGTTGCGACGGGGGATTCTCTACCGCGTCGCCCGCGAAGAGGGCTGCTCGGCAATCGTTCTGGGCCATCACCGCGACGATATCCTCGAGACGTTCTTCATGAACCTCTTTCACGGCGGACGTCTGGCGACGATGCCGCCCAAACTGCTCAACGAAGAGGGCGATCTCTTTCTCTACCGCCCGCTCAGCTTTGTCGCCGAGGCCGATTGCGACCGCTTCGCCCGTGCGCTGAACTACCCGATCATCCCGTGCGATCTGTGCGGCTCGCAGGACGGATTGCAGCGCCAGCAGGTCAAGGCGATTCTGGATGGCTGGGAAAAGAACAGCCCCGGACGGCGTCAGGTCATGTTCCGGTCATTGATGAACGCGCGCCCGTCGCACCTGCTTGACCCACAGCTCTTTGATTTTGCGGGGCTTGTTCGGGGTCAACCCGAGAGTTGCGACAATTCTAACGACATTCCCGCTCTGCGTTAACGCACGCCTTAAACAGTAATTTTACCCTAGCGAGTATTCAATAAGACTGCGGACAAGGGGCGGATATGGGCAATTTGGCGGCTGAGCGCATCATGCGGGCAACACGGCGCGGGCTGACGGGGCCGCACCTGCTGGCTTTTGTTCCCGCACTCGCTCTGACCGCATTCTGGTTGGGGGGCGAACGGGTGCTGGTGGCGGTCGCCCTTGGCCTGCCCTTGCTCATCGCGCTGTTTGGTGGGTTTTCGGGTCCCGAGCAACAAGACCTTGAAACACCCGCCTGCGTCGCCGATGCCCAGGCGCTGGCCCCACAGGCCGACGCGCTGATGGCCATTGCCCGCACCTCAGACCGCCAGACCCTGTGCCTGCTGATCGAGGTGGAACCGTTCGAGCTGATTTCGGAACGCCATGGCGCGCGCGGCACCCAATTGGTGCAGCAACGTCTGGGCGACCGGTTGCGCGACGTGATGCGGCCCAGCGATACCGTGATCCGGGTGGGCGAAAGCCATTTTGCGGTGCTGACCAAACCGGTGGGGCGCATGGATTTGGAAACCGCCGTTCAGATCGCCACCCGCGTTCAAAACACCGCAGAAGAACCGTTGGCGCTGGATCGCGTGTCGATCTACCTGAGCTGCGCCGTCGGTTTCTGCCTGTCGACCCGCGCGCCGCAACCCACTGGCGACAGCCTGATCGAAGGCGCGCGCACAGCTCTGGCAGAGGCCCGCCGCAATGGCCCGTCCGCGATCCGCGCCTTTTCGCGCGAAATGCAGCAAACGCGCAATGCCCGCGCCGCGCTGCGTGATGCGGCGTCGCTGGCGCTCGATCACGGCCATATCGTGCCGTGGTTCCAGCCGCAGATCTCGACCGATACCGGTCGCGTGACCGGGTTCGAGGCTTTGGCCCGCTGGCAGCATCCCGAACGCGGGCTGATCCCTCCCGGTGAATTCCTGACCGCGCTGGAACAGGACGGCCGTATCGAACATCTCGGCGAGGTGATCTTGCAACAAAGCCTGATGGCGCTGCAAACCTGGGATCAGGCGGGGCTGGACATCCCCAATGTCGGCGTCAATTTCACCGCCGAGGAATTGCGCAACCCACGGCTCGTCGACCGCATCGCATGGGAGCTGGACCGCTTTGACATGGCACCCCGGCGATTGTGCGTCGAGGTGCTGGAATCCGTGATCTCCGACACACAGGACGACACGACATGCCGCAATATCAATACCTTGGCCGAACTGGGCTGCCTGATCGACCTGGATGATTTTGGCACCGGCCATGCCTCGATCTCGTCGCTGCGCCGGTTCAAGGTGGCCCGGCTCAAGATCGACCGGTCCTTCGTCACCCGCGCCGATCAGGACCCCGAACAGCAGCGCATGATCGCGGCGATTCTGACGATGGCTGAGCGGCTCAACCTCGACACGCTGGCCGAAGGGATCGAGTCGGTCGGCGAACACGCCATGCTGTCGCAGCTGGGCTGCGGCCATGTGCAGGGTTTTGGCATCGCGCGGCCGATGCCGCTGGACGACACGGTGGCGTGGGTCGCGGCCCACAATTCCAAGCTGCACGATGCGGTGCGCTTTACCGGCCAGGGCAGCTGAGCCCGACCGCAAAAAGACCGACCAGAGACCGAGACCGAAGCCCCGACACACCTGCACAGGAAGGCGCCGAATCCCCCGCCAAAAGACGCCGGAAACCGGTCAACCACGATTGCCGCATAAAGTGATGCGTTTTGCAGGGTCACAACCGCGCGTTTGGGGACATTCCGCTTGACCTCAGGCCTCGACGCCTGTTGAACCCTGACACGGTTTTCAAAGGTAGGTGGCGGTCCTCATGGGCGATCAGAACAAGAACCTCATTCTCGCGACGGCGCTCAGCTTTGGCGTCATTTTGATCTGGTTCCTGCTGTTCCCGCCGCCGGAACCCGAACCGCAGCTGCCCGGTGACACGGCAACCGAAAGCACGCCTCTCGCCCCGGCCCCCACGGCCAGCACGATACCCGGTGCGCCCGCCACCACAGGCGAAGCCGGCGCGCCTCAAACCGCCGCCGACGCCCCGCGTCTGAGCCTCGAAACCGACCGGCTGTCAGGCTCGATTTCGCTCAGCGGTGGCCGGATCGACGATCTGCTGCTCAAGGATTACCGCGAAACGCAGGACCCCGGTGCCGATATCGTGCGCCTGATGCAGCCCGTGGGCAGCCCCAATGCCTATTACGCGCTGTATGGCTGGGCCCCCGGCAGCGGCCTGACCGCCGATGATGTGCCCGGTGCCAACACCCTTTGGAAGGTCGAGACGGGCGAAACGCTGACCACAAATTCGCCCGTGACGCTGCGCTGGGACAGCCCGGTGGGGATCACCTTCCGGCGCGAGATTTCGATTGATGACAATTACATGTTCACGGTCACCCAATCGGCGCAGAACATCGGCGAGATCACGGCGTCGATGGCCCCCTATGGCATCCTTGCCCGCCACGGAGAGCCGCAGGACCTGATGAATTTCTTCATCCTGCACGAAGGGGTCATCGCCATGGCGGATGGCGAGCTGACCGAGACCGATTACGACAACATGCCCGATTTCGAGATCGTGCCAAGCGAAGGCGCACGCGCCGACGTCACACAGATCACGACCGACGGCTGGATCGGGTTCACCGACCATTACTGGATGACAACGCTGATCCCGCAAAGCAACACGGCGTTCAAGGCGGTCGCGAAATACGACGAGGCGCGCGACATCTACCAGACCGAGGCCGTGCTGCCGACCCGCAGCCTCGCCCCCGGTGAGACGACGAGCGTCACGACGCAGCTGTTCGCCGGTGCCAAGGAATGGGAGGCGATCCGCAATTACCAGAACGAGGACGGCGTCTTCCGGTTCCTCGACTCCATCGACTGGGGCTGGTTTTTCTTCCTGACCAAGCCGATCTTCGCCGTGCTGCACTGGCTGAACGCCTATATCGGCAACATGGGTTGGGCGATCATCGGTCTGACTCTGCTGATCAAGGCGGTGCTCTTTCCGCTGGCCTACAAGAGCTACGTGTCGATGGCCAAGATGAAAGAGCTGCAACCTGAGATGGAAAAGCTCAAGGAGCGCGCGGGCGACGACAAGCAGGCCATGCAAAAGGGCATGATGGAGCTTTACAAGACCAACAAGGTCAATCCGGCCTCTGGCTGTCTGCCCATCCTGCTGCAAATCCCGATCTTTTTCTCGCTCTACAAGGTGATCTTCGTCACGCTGGAGCTGCGCCACGCGCCGTGGCTGGGCTGGATCACCGACCTGAGCGCGCCCGATCCCAGCTCGATCCTCAACCTCTTTGGCCTGCTGCCGTTTGTGCCGCCAGACCCCAATTCGCTGCTGGCGATCATCAGCCTTGGAATTCTGCCGATCATTCTGGGCATCTCGATGTGGTTGCAGCAAAAGCTGAACCCGGCGCCCACCGATCCGACTCAGGCGATGATCTTTGCCTGGCTGCCGTGGGTATTCATGTTCATGCTGGGCACCTTTGCCAGCGGGCTTGTCCTGTACTGGATCGCCAACAACCTGATCACGTTCAGCCAGCAATATCTGATCATGCGCAGCCAGGGCTACAAACCCAACGTCTTTGGCAACATCCTCGGCAGCTTCAAACGCAAGCCCAAGACGGACGAAAAATGAGCCCCCGCGTCATCGCGATCTGGCGTCACCCGATCAAAAGCCATGGCCGCGAGGCGCTGGACAGGGTGACGCTGACCGCAGGTCAGACCCTGCCATGGGACAGGGCCTGGGCCGTGGCGCACAGCGAAACGGATGTCGACGGCGCGCATTGGGTGCCCTGCCAGAACTTCAGCCGCGTCAGCAAGGCGCCGCAGCTGATGGCGATCACCGCTGCTTTTGACGAAAACGCGGGCAGTCTGACCCTGCGCCACCCCGACCGCCCCGATCTGAATTTTGATCCAGACCACGACGGCGACCGGCTGATCGACTGGGTGACGCCGCTGATGCCCGCCAATCGCGCCGCCTCGACCCGGCTGATCCGCGCGGCGAGCCGGGGCATGACCGACAGCGATTTTCCATCCGTGACCTTGTGCAACATGTCCTCGCACCGCGCCGTCGAACAACGGGTGGGCAAGCCTTTGTCGATCCACCGCTGGCGTGGCAATATCTGGATCGACGGCCTCGCCCCGTGGGAGGAGTTTGACTGGATAGACCGCGAGGTCGCCATCGGCGGCGCCGTCTTCCGCGTGACCGAGCGCACCGACCGCTGCCTTGCCACCGCCGCCAATCCCGAGACCGGTCAGCGCGATGCCGCCACGCTCGAGGCGCTCGACCATTGGGGCCACCGCGATTTCAGCGTGCGGGCCGAAGTGATCCAAAGCGGCGATATCGCCCTCGGTGACGGGGTTGCACGCACGTGAACGCCCTGCCCTTTCCCGTAGCCGAAGTGCCGGACGAGGCTGCCGCCGAACGGGGTCGTCTGCTCTTTGCAGGCGAGACCGAGTTTCTCAAAGGCGTCGTCGCCATGGACGGCCTGCCCCCCGGCGACCGGATCGAGGTGTGCTTTGCGGGCCGCTCCAACGTTGGAAAATCCAGCCTGATCAACGCGCTGACCGGGCGCAAGGGGCTGGCGCGGGCGTCCAACACACCGGGCCGCACGCAAGAGATTAACTTTTTCACCATCCCTGACAGCCATTATGTCGTCGACCTGCCGGGCTACGGCTATGCCAACGCACCGCTGCCGGTGGTCGAGCAATGGCAAAAGCTGCTCAAGAAATACCTGTCGGGCCGCGCCAATCTGCGCCGCGCCTTTGTGCTGATCGACATGCGTCACGGGGTCAAAACGGTGGATGCCGAGATCCTCAGGCTGCTCGATCAGAGCGCCGTGACATTCCAGGTGGTGATGACCAAGACCGACAAGGTCAAAGAGGCGGAACAGGCCAAAATCCTCGATCAGGTGCGCGGCGCTCTGGCCCGCCACCCGGCCGCCTTTCCCGAACTTCTGGTGACCTCCGCCGAAAAAGGCACCGGTATCGCCACCCTGCGCGCCACGATCGAAGGGCTTGTCTAGCGGCGCGCGCCGACGAAACACCTTGCAGTGCCGCGCTCAATTTCCCAAACAGGTCACACCCCAAAGGCCATCCGGATGAGAACACGTGACATGAACCGCGACTGGATCGCCACCGCCCGCACCCTGTCCGAGGCATTGCCCTATCTGCAACGCTATACCGACGCCATCGTCGTCATCAAACTGGGTGGCCATGCCATGACCAGCGACGAGGGTATGGACACCTTTGCACGCGATGTCGTGCTGATGCAGCAGGTCGGCGTGAACCCGGTGATCGTGCACGGCGGGGGCCCTCAGATCAACGCAATGCTTGACCGGCTCGGCATCACATCGGAGTTCGTGAACGGCAACCGCGTGACCGATCAGGCCACGGTCGAAGTCGTCGAAATGGTTCTCTCGGGTCTGGTCAACAAACGCATCGTGCAGGCGATCAACCGTCAGGGCGGTCGCGCCGTGGGTCTGTCGGGCAAGGACGCCGATCTGATGATCTGCGAGCAGACCGACCCCGATCTGGGCTTTGTCGGCACCCCTGCGGACATGAACCCACGGGTGCTGCACGATCTGTTCGCCGCCAACACGATCGCCGTGATCGCCCCCTTGGGCGCGGGCCGCAACGGCGAGACGTTCAACGTCAACGGCGACACGGCGGCGGGTGCCATCGCCGCTGCCCTGCGGGCCGACCGGCTTTTGCTGCTCACCGATGTGAGCGGCGTCAAGAACACAGCGGGCGAGGTCTTGACCGAACTCACCGCCACGCAGATCCGCGACATGACCGCCAGCGGCGTCATCGCGGGGGGCATGATCCCGAAAACCGAAACCGCCCTGACAGCCATAGAAGGCGGCGTGCGCGCTGTGGTCATCCTCGACGGGCGCGCGCCCAATGCCTGCCTGCTCGAGCTGTTTACCGAACATGGCGCGGGCAGCATCATTCGCGCGGATCCGCCCGCATGACGAATGTGGATCACTGCGCCCAAGAGGCCGAACGCCTGGCCTCTGCCGAAGGGTTGATCGCCATGGGCAGTCTTCAGGACGGCGACGACGCCATCCTGTTGCTGGGCACCGGGCCGGAGTTTTGGTCGCGTTTTCAGATCTCTGCCGAATACGGCGATGCGGAGCCGCATCCGCTCGACCGTTGGTCCATCCGCGTTTTGGGGGCCATTGCGCAGGCCACAGGCGCGCAGCTGCGTCTGCCGTTCGGCGGGCCGCCATACGCGCCGTTCATCGCTTGGGCGCAGCGGACCGGTCGCGCCTGGCAAAGCCCTGTCGGCATGCTCGTCGATGCGCAGGCGGGGATGATGATTTCGTATCGCGGCGCATTGATCTGGTCGGGCGCGACCTTGCCCGTGGACCCGACGACGAACCCCTGCACGCCTTGTGCCGCCCCCTGCGCCGACGCCTGCCCGGTCGATGCGCTGTCGGCAAATGCCCCCTACGACGTCGCCGCGTGCAAAGCCTATCTGGAGACCGCCCCCGGTCAGGATTGCCGCGACAACGGCTGCAAGGTCCGCCGCGCCTGCCCGGTCAGCGTGCAATTCGGCCGCGACCCCGCGCAATCGGCGTTCCATATGCGCGCGTTTCACCCGACATGACCCGGCGTCTGATCCTCATCCGGCATGCGAAATCCGACTGGAGCAGCGGTGTCACCGTCGACCATGCCCGCCCCCTGAACATGCGCGGTCAGGCGGCGGCGGATGCGTTGGGTCAATGGCTTCGCCACAATGGCCATCTGCCCGACGAGGCGCTGTGTTCCACCGCGCAACGCACCCGCGACACATGGCAGCGGCTGGGTCTGAACGCACCGATCCGCTATCTTGATACGCTCTATCACGCGCCCGGTCAGATCATGTTCGAAACGCTGAACAAGGCCACGGGCGATTGCGTGCTGATGCTGGGACACAATCCGGGCATCGCGGAATTCGCGGCCTGGATGCTGGGCACGGCCCCTGCGCACAACAGGTTTCGCGACTATCCGACCGCCGCCACATTGATCGCAGATTTCGACATCGACAGCTGGGCCGACCTGAGCCCCGGCACGGGCCGCGCGGTGACCTTCGTCACACCGCACGACCTATAATGCGCACAGGGCCTAGTGCCCGAGGATCTGGCTCAGGAACAGCTTGGTCCGCTCGTTCTGCGGGTTGAGGAAAAACTCTTCCGGCTCGTTCTGTTCCACGATCTGACCCTGATCCATAAAGATGACCCGGTTCGCCACCTGCCGGGCAAAGCCCATCTCGTGCGTCACGCAGATCATCGTCATGCCGTCTTCGGCAAGGCTCACCATCGTGTCCAGAACTTCCTTGATCATCTCCGGGTCCAGCGCCGATGTCGGCTCGTCAAAGAGCATGATCCGGGGCTGCATGCACAGCGACCGCGCGATGGCGACACGCTGCTGCTGACCGCCCGACAATTGGCCGGGATACTTGCCGGCCTGTTCGGGGATCTTCACCTTTTCCAGGAAATGCATCGCCGTCTCTTCGGCCTCGCGCTTGGGCGTCTTGCGCACCCAGATGGGCGCCAGCGTGCAATTCTCGAGGATCGTCAGATGCGGAAAGAGATTGAAGTGCTGGAATACCATCCCGACCTCTGACCGGATCTTGTCGATATTCTTGAGATCCGACGACAGCAGCGTGCCATCGACGGTGATCCGGCCCTTTTGATGCTCTTCCAGCGCGTTGATGCACCGGATCAGCGTCGATTTGCCCGATCCCGACGGGCCCGCGACCACGATCCGTTCGCCCTTGTAGACGGTCAGGTCGATGTCGCGCAGCACATGAAACGTGCCGAACCATTTGTTCATGTTCTCGATCGAAATCGCGACCTCGTCCGAGACAGACAGCTCTTTTGCCAATTCAGCCATAACCGGCCCTCCTAGCGATGATCGGTCTGAAGCTCACGCTCCAGATATTGCGAATATTGCGAAATACCGTAGCACACGATGAAAAAGAGCAGCGCGGCAAAGCCAAGAAGCTCCCAGTAGACACCGTTCCATTCGGTCGAGGCCAGAACCGGCCCCCGGATCATGCCCACCAGATCGAACATCGAGATGATCGACACCAGCGTTGTATCCTTGAAGAGACCCACCGACACGTTGACAATGCCCGGGATCGAAATCTTGAGCGCCTGCGGCAGGATGATCAGCCGCATCGACTGGGCGTAATTCAGCCCCAGCGAATTCGCCCCCTCGTATTGCCCTTGCGGCAGCGCCGCCAGTCCGCCCCGGATCACCTCGGCGATATAGGCCGAAGCGAACATCGTGATCATGATGATGACCCGCAGGATCAGGTCGAAACTTGAGCCTGGCGGAAAGAAATAGGCCAGCACCACGTTGGCGACGAAGAGCAGCGTGATCAGCGGCACACCGCGCACGAATTCGATGAAGACGACGCAGATGCCTTTGACAAGCGGCAGGTCAGATTGCCGCCCCAGCGCCAGCGCGATGCCGATGGGCAGTGACAACGACACGCAGACAGTGCCCAGAATCAGGTTGAGCATAAAGCCGCCCATATACCGGCTCGGCACCGCTTCGATGGCCACAATACCTTCGGTCGGGAACCAGCCTGTCACGATCCAGACGATCAATGCGACGGCCGCGCCACCCAGAAAGCCCAACGCAAAGCTGCGCGCGACGTAGCGGGCATAGAACAGATACGCCACGACAAAGCCCAAAAGCGCAAATATCGGCGTCAGGATCGATCCGCCCCAGATCAGCCAGAAGGCGACGAAGGGATAAATAGCTGTGAAATAGAACATCTTGCGCGGGAACTTCTTGTGAAAGAGCACCGGCGCAAGGGCCACGAACAGCAGGATCAGCGCCACACTGGGCCGCCAATAAAGCTCGGACGGGTATTGGAACCCGAACAGGAGCTGGTTCCACCGCTCGGTCAGCACGGCGAAACATCCGCCGCGCGCCCCTTCGAGCAGATCGCGGCAGGCGCGGATGCTCGGGGCGTCCCAAACTCCGTTCAGGAACCATGGCAGCGCCCAGACGGCGAGGTAATAGATCACCAGAAGGGCTGCCACCGACAGGATCGTGTTGCTGAGGTTGGAGAACAGATTGGCCCGCATCCATTTGATCACGCCACGTCCGGATTCAGGCGGCGCCGCCTCGGGCAGCATGGTTTCACGGACGAAGCGGACAGAGTGCTGATGCATATCGCTCATGGCTCAGCGCTCCTTGAGCTTGATGGAATTGTTGTAGATGTTCATGATCGCCGAAATGCCCAGACTGATGGTGAGATAAAACAGCATCAGAAGCAAAATCGCCTCGATCGCGCGGCCTGTCTGGTTGAGCGTGATGCCCCCCAGCGTGCCGGTGATGTCCATATAGCCCACCGCGATCGCCAGCGACGAATTCTTGGTGATGTTGAGATATTGCGAGATCAGCGGCGGGATGATCACCCGCAAGGCCTGCGGCAACACCACGAGGTTCATGATCCGCCGGGGCCGCATGCCGAGCGACGCCGCAGCTTCGCTCTGGCCCCGGCTGACGGCCTGAATGCCCGCGCGCACGTTTTCGGCGATGAACGCGCCGGTATAGATCGCCAGCGCGAACCACAGCGCGATCAGCGATCCGGGGATCTGGAGGCCGCCCTGAAAGTTGAACCCCTGAAGCGACGGGTAATCCAGCGACACAGGCCGCCCCAGGATGAAAAAGAACAATATCGACGGCACGATCAAGATCACCAGCGACGGCCAACCCATCGGCAGCAGCTTTCCGGTGTCATAAAGCAGCTTGGTCGCATAGCGCCGGTAGGCAAAGACGCCGATGACCGACGCCACGAACACCGCGATCAGCACGCCCGACCCCGGACCCCAAATCGGCAAAGGCGTGTAGACGCCCCTGTTGGTGAACGCAAAGGCGCCCGCGATCATCGACGCGGTCGGCGTGTCTCCTCGGAAGGCGTTGGGTGGGGGAAAGACCGCGACCATCACGAAAAAGATGATCAGCAGCCAGATCAGCACCGGCACGTTGCGGAACATCTCGACATAGATCGCCATCAGCTTGCGCACGAGCCAGTTGTTCGACAGCCGCAGCACGCCCGCCGCCACCCCGAATATCGTCGCGGTGATGCAGGCCAGAAAGGCCACCAGCAGCGTGTTGAGGATACCGACCATCGCGGCGCGCAGATGTGTCGACTGACTGGTATAGTCGATCAGCGTCTGGTTGATGTCGTAATTGGCCGATTCCCCCAGAAACCCATAAGAGATGTTCAGCCCGGCGGCGCGCAGGTTGACAACCAGATTGTAACCCAGAAAGGCGAAGGCCGCGATCAGCAGGATCAGCGCGATGAACTGGAATGTGTAGGATCGGTAGCGGGTGTCGTTCAACAGCATGGATAGCTGGAACGCACCCTTGGGCGGGTCGCTGAATGTGGTCATGAAGGCATCCCTGGTGTCCCCCGGCCTGATGCTTCGGCGGGTTGATCCTGCCTGAAGGTACCGGATGTGTCGTTTATGCCCCGGCGTGTCGGGACAAGGGAAAAGGGCGCCCGCTGTGGAAGCGCGCGCCCTTGACCGATTGGTTTAGCGGAACGGCGGTGCGTAGAGCAGGCCACCGTCGGTCCACTGCGCGTTCAGACCGCGCGACAGACCGATCGGTGTGTTCTCACCGATGTTCTTTTCAAAGAGCTCACCGTAGTTGCCACCCGCCAGAATGGCGTTCTTGGCCCAGTCGGCGCTCAGCCCGAGCATCTCGCCCAGGTTGCCTTCGGTGCCCAGCAGGCGGTTGATCTCGGGGCTGTTGGTGCCCGAGGACATCTCTTCGATATTGGCCGATGTGACGCCCAGTTCTTCGGCGACGATCAGCGCGTTCAGCGTCCAGCGCACGACGTCACCCCAGTCGTTGTCGCCGTGGCGAACAAGCGGACCAAGCGGCTCTTTCGAGATGATCTCGGGCAGAACGATGTGATCTGCGGGGTTCTCGAACGCGGCACGTGTCGCGGCCAGACCGGAGGCGTCTGTCGTGTAGACGTCACAGGCACCTTGCAGATAAAGCGGTATCGCCTCGGCGTTGGTTTCGATCGGCACCGGCTGATAGGTGATGTTGTTGGTGCGGAAGAAATCCGACAGGTTCAGCTCGGTCGTGGTGCCGGTCTGGATGCAGATGGTCGCGCCGTCGAGTTCCTTGGCGGAGCTGACGCCCAGCGCCTTGGGAACTATAAAGCCCTGACCATCGTAATAGTTGATCCCGACGAATTCGAACTTCAGATCGACATCGCGGCTGAACGTCCATGTGGTGTTGCGCGCCAGCATGTCGATTTCACCCGATGCAAGCGCCGTAAAGCGGGTCTTGCCCGTGGTGGGGACAAATTCGACAGCCGACGGATCGCCCAGAACGGCGGCGGCGACCGCGCGGCATACGCCCACGTCAAAGCCCTGCCATTCGCCGTTTGCGTCCGGGGCTGCAAATCCGACGAGACCTGTGGTCACGCCGCAGTTGAGTGTGCCACGTGCCTGAACGTCGTCAATCGTCGCGGCGGCCGCCGCGCCTGCCGAAAGGCTGGCAATTGTCAGCGCGCCAAGAATTGTGGTTTTGTTCATCTTTACCTCTTCCTGTTTTTCCGCCCCTGTTTCGGGACAGTTCATCCGTTTCTCAAAAACGGGTCATAACCCAAGCGGGGGATACCCCCCCTCAGTGCCATGACTTTGGGCGCAACCAGACCCAAAGGTCAAGACTTTCATCAAGAAAAGCGATGCGAATTCGGGCAAATGCACAAAGGTAAAGCGCCAGCGTTTCCACTGATCAAAGCGCTTTGGCGTCTAGGACCTGTCGCGCAACAGCGTCAGAAATTCCCAGGCGTGCGTGAGATCTGTGCATTTGACGTCCGCCATTCGCTCGGCCTCGTCGTCTGTGCCCCATTGTTCTTGTTGCCAAAGCTCGTCCAGACGCGACAGCGCCCAGGCATCCCTGGCGGCCAGATGTCCTTGCGCCACCGCAAATCCCAGCACAAGAGACCCCGAGAGGGACACAAGATCGTGAAACGCCGCCAACTCGAACGGATCCTGTGCATGCACCTGCGCGCGCAACCTGTCGATGGCGCGCGCATCCTGCGCGGCATGTATCACGCCCAGACGCGTCTTTAACCGCGCACCCAGGGCCGTCTCGGCCCATTCCAGCAGGGGATCCCAGGCCTCTGCCTGCCGCGCCACCAGTTCGGCAGGTTTGCCCGCGCGGTAGCACAGCAGATCGGCGTCGCCGTATTCCGCCAGCATATCTGCCACTTCGGCCCGCTGATGCGCCACCTTGTCAATCGCGGCATTGGCGCTGCGCGTCACCGGCATCGACAGCGGATTGATCCGGTCTGTCTGCGCGTCCCATTCCGCAGCGATGGCGTCGGCCATGGCACGGGTCGGCACCACCAGCGGCGCCTTGGCCGGCGTGCGCACCCGGCGTGCATCCAGTGCGACGGCCCAGCCGGTGTCCTCGGCCACCGCCTCGGCCTTGGTCCAGAACCGTTTCTGCGCCCATTCGCTCATGCCATCCACCCGGTCAGCGCCTGACCCAAAGCATCTGAGGACCCGACGATCTGATGCGCCGCCGCCAGCCTGCCCTGCGGATGATAGCCCCATGTCACACCGATCCCGCGCACACCCGCCGCCTGCGCCATCTCCATGTCAAAGCTGGTATCACCGATCATCACTGCCTGCGCCGCATCGTGCCCCGTCTCGTCCAGCGCGGCCATGACCATCGAAGGATGCGGTTTGGATGGATGATTGTCCGCCACCTGCGTGCTGGCAAAAAACGGCGTCAACCCATGCCCCTCAAGCAAGGCATCCAGACCCCGGCGCGATTTGCCCGTGGCCACCGCAAGTGTCACCGCATCCTGTTCCGAAAGCGCATTCAAAAGGTCCCTCATGCCAGCAAACAAGGGCGCGATCTGATCCTGCATCGCGGTGATCCGGGCCTCGGCATAGGCCTCTTTATATGCGCTGACCATGCGTGTGCGCAGATCCGGCGCAGCATTCGGGGCCAGCGCCGCAAAGGCCTGCGGCAGCGACAGGCCGACGATGCCCAGCACGACATCGCGCTGCGGCATGTCCACATTGGCCACAGCAAAGGCCGCGCTCATTGCCGCCAGAATATCCGCCTGGCTGTCGATCAACGTGCCGTCGACGTCGAAGATGATCAGCCGCCGTTTCGGATCGAGGGTCATTCCATCTCCTCGAACGGATCGGCGGGCACATCGCGCGGGTCCCATTGCACGTAATCCCACGTGCGCGCCATGTGATCGGGCAAGGGCGCGGTCAGGTTCAGCATGGCGCGGGTCACGGGATGTTCGATTACCAGCGACCGTGCATGCAGATGCAGCTTGCGGCTGATGTCGCCGCCCAGCATCGCGCCCCAGCCGTCGCCCCGATTTTCCTGACTCGATCCGCCGTATTTGCCGTCGCCAATGATGGGATGCCCGATTTCGGCCATGTGCACGCGCAGCTGATGCGTGCGGCCTGTGATGGGCATCAAGGCCACCCAGGTCGCCCGGGTGCCCAATGAGCTGAGCACGGCATAATCGCTTTGCGCCCGTTTCGCGCCTTCGGTCGTGGCGATGTCACGCGGATGGACGCAGATCATCTTTTCGCCCTCGCCCTTCGCACCGTGCCCGAGTGCCTTGACCAGAGCGTATTTGATACTGCCCATGCGCGGATGCGGCACACCCGCGACCGCCGCCCAGTAGATCTTGCGCGTGGCGCGGTGGCGAAACGCCTCGGTCAGCTTGGCCGCCACATCGCGCCTGCGCGCCAGCAGCAGAACGCCGGACGTGTCCTTGTCGAGCCGGTGGACCAATCTGGGCTTTTCCTCCAGATCGAAACACAGCGCCTCGGCCAGCCCGTCGACATGCCGGTTGCCCTGCCCGCTGCCGCCCTGCGTCGGCAATCCGGCGGGTTTGTTCAGCGCGATCACGTCGGCGTCGCGGTAGATCACGCAGGACCGGATCATCCTGGCATCCGCATCGCTGATCCGGGTCTGTTTCACCATCGGAGCCGCCTGATCGGGCAGCGGCGGGATACGCACGCTTTGGCCCACGTCCAGCCGTGTCGCCGGTTTCACCCGCCCGCCATCGACCCGCAATTCACCCTTGCGGCACATCTTTTCGATGCGCCCCTGGGTGACCTGCGGAAATTGCCGCCTGAGCCAGCGATCCAGCCGCTGTTCGCCGTCGCCCTCGACGACCGTAATCTGCTGAACGCCGCTCATGCCCAAAGCTCCCGTGCCAATGTGATCCCCAATGCCAGCGCGCCCAACGAGAGGCCCACCGACGCGCCGATATAGGCCAGCGCCAGCCCCGTCTGCCCCCGCTCGAGCAGCGTCACCGCCTCGAGCGAAAACGCCGAAAACGTGGTGAAGCCGCCCAGGATGCCGGTCATCACAAACGGGTTCCACGCTGAAAACCCGCGATGCTGCGACCAGACCACGAAAAGCCCCATCAGGAACGAACCTACAACGTTGACGCTCAGGATCGCCACAGGAAAGGCTCCGCCCCCGGTCAGCCGCACGATCCACAGCCCCGCGCCAAAGCGCAACGCGGCACCGATCGCGCCGCCCAACGCCACAAGAAGAAAGGTTGTTCCCATGGCCGTCCGTGTCGTGTTTTCGCGTGGATATGTCAAGTTTGGCGCTGCGTGCGCAGCTTTGCAAAATAGGCCATCCGCTTTTTCAGCTCCCGCTCGAACCCACGCTCTACGGGGTCGTAGAATTGCGGCCGGTCCAGCCCCTCGGGGAAATAATTCTGGCCCGAAAACCCGTCCTCGGCATCGTGGTCATAGGCATAGCCGTCGCCGTATCCCTGATCCTTCATCAACCCGGTGGGCGCGTTGAGGATGTGCTTGGGCGGCGGGCTCGATCCGCTGGATTTCGCCAGCTTGCGCGCCGCTTTGTAGGCGTTGTAGACCGCGTTGGATTTCGGCGCGAGCGCGAGATAGGCCACCGCCTGCGCCAGCGCCAATTCCCCTTCTGGCGAGCCCAACCGCTCGTAGGTTTGCCAACTGGCAAGGCAGATATCCTGCGCCTGCGGATCGGCCAGACCGATATCCTCGACCGCCATGCGGGTGATGCGGCGCGCCAGATAGCGCGGATCTTCGCCGCCCTCAAGCATCCGCGCAAACCAGTAAAGTGCGGCATCCGGGTCGGACCCGCGCACCGATTTGTGCAAAGCCGAGATCAGATTGTAATGCGCATCGCCCGATTTGTCATATTGCGCGGCCCGCCGCATGAGCCGTTTGGTCAGCGCCCCCGTGTCGAGCCTCGTCGCCGCATCCCAGCCCGCCACCTGCTCCACCAGATTGAGCAGCGCCCGCCCGTCGCCATCCGCCATCTCGAGCAGCGCCTCACGCGCAGGGCCGTCCAGCGGCAAAGCCCGGCCCATGTCCTGTTCCGCCCGCTGCGCCAGAAGCTCCAGATCGCGCAGCGCGAGCCGCTCCAGCACCAGAACCTGCGCCCGGCTGAGCACAGCGGCGTTCAGCTCGAAACTGGGATTTTCGGTGGTGGCCCCGACCAAAAGGATCGTCCCGTCTTCCATATGCGGCAAAAACCCGTCCTGCTGCGCCTTGTTGAAGCGGTGGATCTCATCAACGAACAGCAGCGTGCCCTGCCCGTTGCTGCGCCGATGCTTGGCCGCCTCGAACACCTTGCGCAGCTCTGGCACACCGCTGAAAATCGCGCTGATCTGGACAAAATGCATGTCCGTCTCGTCTGCCAAAAGCCGCGCGATGGTGGTCTTGCCCACCCCGGTCGGACCCCAAAAGATCAACGATCCCAGCGTGCCCGCCGCCAGCATCGTGGTCAAAGGCCCGTCTTCGCCCAGAACCTGCGCCTGCCCGATCACCTCGTCCAGACGCCTGGGGCGCAGCCGATCCGCCAAGGGGCGCGGCGCGGTCTCGGGCACAGGCGCGTCATCTTGACCAAACAAATCCGCCATCTTGCCTACCCCCGTTTCAGCGTTCCCAAAATATTCGGATGTGCCGCCCACACCTGGCACAGCGATCACAAAAAAGGCCCCCGCCGTTCCCGGCAGAGGCCCCAAAAAAACCCGATGCGGCGGGTCTTATTCGTCGGCGGTCTCTGCGTCGGCCAGACGCGCCTTGTCAGCGGCACCTTTGGCGTCGACGTCGCGGTCGACAAATTCGATGATTGCCATGGGTGCCATGTCCCCGTAGCGGAAGCCCGCCTTGAGAACGCGCACGGTGCCGCCGTTGCGGTCCTTGTAGCGCGGGCCGAGAATCTCGAACAATTTCGCGACGTGCATGTCTTGCTTGAGCTGCGCGCGGGCCTGACGGCGGGCGTGCAGATCACCGCGTTTGCCCAGCGTAACCAGCTTTTCGATGACGCGCTTGAGCTCTTTGGCCTTCGGCAATGTCGTTTTGATCTGCTCATGTTCGATGAGCGAGCCGGCCATGTTCGCCCACAGCGCCTTGCGGTGCTCATGGGTGCGGTTCAGGCGGCGGTAACCTCGTGCGTGACGCATTTTTCATCTCCTTTTGGGCCTTGAGCAGCCCGATGCTTTGTCCGGCGGTCCGATGCGTGTCAGCCGCTCACCTTGGGGCAGAATGCCCATTTTACGAAACGGTGGGTTGACACCCACCCTACGCGTCGTCCGTAGGGTGGGTGTCAACCCACCGTCATTTGGTTCAGAACGAGTCCTCGAATTTCTTCGCCAGATCCTCAATATTGTCGGGTGGCCAGTCCTCGACATCCATACCCAGATGCAGACCCATGCCCGACAACACTTCCTTGATCTCGTTCAGGGACTTGCGGCCAAAGTTCGGCGTGCGCAGCATCTCGGCTTCGGTCTTCTGAATGAGATCGCCGATATAGACGATATTGTCGTTCTTCAGACAATTCGCGGATCGCACCGAAAGTTCTAGCTCGTCGACTTTCTTGAGCAGAAGCGGGTTGAATTCCAGACCGTCGTCGTCGTCCGGGCGGCTGGCGGATTCAGGTTCATCGAAGTTGAGGAAGATCGACAACTGGTCCTGCAGGATGCGCGCCGCATAGGCCACAGCGTCATCCGGCGTCAGCGAGCCGTCGGTTTCGATCTTCATCGTCAGCTTGTCGTAATCCAGCACCTGACCTTCGCGCGTGGGCTGAACGTCATAGCTCACCCGGCGGATCGGCGAATAGATAGCGTCGATCGGGATCAGACCGATGGGCGCATCTTCGGGCTTGTTCTTGTCGGCCGCCACATAGCCCTTGCCGGTGTTGACCGTCAATTCCATGTAAAGCTCGGCACCGTCATCGAGATGGCAGATCACATGCTCGCGATTAAGAACTTCAATCCCGTTGCTTTCCGAGATGTCGCCCGCCGTCACCACGCCCGGCCCCTTGGCATTGACCGACAAGCGCTTGGGTCCATCGACCTCCATGCGCAGGGCCACACCCTTGAGGTTGAGCACGATGTCGGTGACGTCTTCACGCACACCGGCGACGCTTGAGAATTCGTGCAACACGTTGTCGATCTGCACCGATGTGATCGCGGCACCTTGCAGCGACGACAGCAGCACGCGCCGCAGCGCGTTGCCCAGCGTCAGGCCAAAGCCCCGCTCCAGCGGTTCTGCGGTCACCGTCGCCTGACGCATCGGGTCATTGCCCGCCTTGACGTCAAGCTGTGTCGGCTTGATCAGTTCTGCCCAATTTTTATGGATCATACGTCCCTCCATTCCTGCACCTGCCTCATGTCCAAAAGGCCGCGCGCCCGAGGTTGAAATGACAAGCCGGGACCGCGCAAAACCCGCGCAGCCCCAGCGTAAATACCGTGGAAATCAGACCCGACGGCGTTTCGGTGGACGGCAGCCGTTATGCGCCATCGGCGTCACATCGCGAATAGACGTGATATTGAAGCCCGCAGCCGCCAGAGCACGCAGCGCCGATTCGCGACCGGAGCCGGGCCCCTGCACTTCGACCTCGAGCGTTTTGACGCCATGTTCCTGCGCCTTGCGGCCGACATCCTCGGCGGCCATCTGGGCGGCGTAGGGCGTCGATTTGCGCGAGCCCTTGAAACCCATCGTGCCCGAAGACGACCAGGCGATTGCGTTGCCCTGCACATCCGAAATCAGGATCTTGGTGTTGTTGAAGGATGAATTTACATGCGCCACACCAGCGGCGATGTTCTTGGAGACCTTTTTCTTGCCCCCACGGCGGGTATCTCGTGCCATGCGTCTGTCCCCCTATTTCTTCTTGCCGGCGATGGCCCTTGCGGGGCCTTTGCGTGTGCGCGCATTGGTATGCGTGCGCTGGCCGCGAACCGGCAGGTTCCGGCGGTGGCGCAGTCCGCGGTAACAGCCCAGATCCATCAGACGTTTGATGTTCATCTGGGTGTCACGGCGCAGGTCGCCCTCGACGGTGAAGTTCGCGTCGATATGCTCGCGCACCGACAGAACTTCGGCATCGCTCAGCTCGTTGACGCGGCGGGCTGCGTCGATTCCGACGGCCTCGCAGATGATTCTGGCCGAGGCATGGCCGATTCCGGTTATATAAGTCAGGGCGATCGGGACCCGTTTGTGGGTCGGGATATTGACGCCGGCGATACGTGCCACGTGTCACATTCCTTTTTTTGTTGCGGGTCCGTGGTTCCAGACCCTTTTTTCACAACCAAGGCCCGAGGCGCGGTGCCATCGGGCCAAAACGATGAGGTGATCCCACGAAGGTAGGCCAGAGCACTACCAAAGGGGTATAGTTATCCCAAGAGATGCGCGTGGCTAGGAGGATTTTCAGGTAGTGTCAAGATCTCTTTTCAGCAATCGACACTGGCGGTGGTTCCGAACCGCAAATGATTTACCGATGCCGCTATAACCATACATCCAGAGACTGTTTCAATAGCACGCACGTTCACCAGATTTTTTCGAACATCATCAATTTTGTTGTTAGCGGGTTTGGCAGGGTATGCCGCCCAGCTTGTTTTGTCCGACGCATATTGGCGAACCACGATTTCACGACCTTCAATCGTGACTCGACCTTGGCTTGCGAAATTTGTTTCCGAGCAACCGGAAATAAACCAAACAAAAGCACTGGCAATGATCGAGACGACAGACGCTCTCACTTCAAAACACTCATAATCGCATTGGCCACCTCATCGACCGCGCCCAGGCCGTCGACACTGCTCAGGTCGCCTTTGGCGTAATAGTAGCCGATCAGCGGCGACGTCTGCTTGTAATAAGCCATCAGCCGGGTGCGCAGCGCTTCTTCGGTATCGTCGGCGCGGCGACGGAAATCTGACGCACCGCAATTGGCACATTTGCCATCGGCGGGCTGCGGTTTCGTCAGGTCATTGTAAACCTCGCCACAAGCTCCGCATGTCGAACGGGCGATGATCCGTTCGACCAGCGCGGCGTCGTCCACCTGCATCCCGATCACTGCATCAAGGTCTTGGCCGACCTCTGCCAGCAACGCACCCAGCGCATCCGCCTGCGCCAACGTCCGCGGAAAGCCGTCGAAGATGAACCCGCCACCATTGTCGCCTTGCAGTCTTTCGCGGATCAGACCGATCACGATCTCGTCGTTGACCAGATCGCCGCGCGCCATGACGTCCGCGACGCGCTTGCCCATCTCGGTGCCGCTGGTCTGAGCGTCGCGCAGCATGTCACCGGTGCTAAGCTGGATCATCCCGCGATCTGTCGCCAGACGCCGTGCTTGAGTCCCTTTGCCCGCACCCGGCGGGCCAAGTAAAATAATGTTCATCAGCGCCCCCCGCGCATAGTGGGCCGATCATCTGCGGACCGGTCCCCGTTTCTTGCCGCTCTTTCCCTTTCCGCGCAACTGCGATTTCTGGATCAGACCCTCGTATTGATGGGCCAGAAGATGGCTTTGCACCTGCTGGATCGTATCCATCGTCACGCTGACCACGATCAGCACAGATGTGCCGCCAAAGTAGAATGGAATGGCGAACTGACTGCGCAGAATCTCTGGCAGCAGGCAAACGGCCGCCAGATAGGCAGAGCCCAGAACAAGCACGCGGTTGACCACATATTCGAGGTATTCCGACGTCTTTTTGCCAGGGCGAATACCGGGCACAAAGCCGTTCTGGTTCTTGAGGTTCTCGGCCACCTCATCGGGTTTGAAGCTGACGTTGAACGTGTAGAAATACGCAAAAAACACGATCATCAGCGCAAAGAACAGCAGATTGAACGGCTGACCGGGGCCGAAATAGGCCAGAATGGTCGACATGACCGGCCCGGTCTGACCCGCCTGACTGAAGGTCGCGATGGTCGTCGGCAGCAGCAGCAGCGACGAGGCAAAGATCGCCGGAATCACGCCCGCCGGGTTCACCTTGACCGGCAAGTTGCTGTTCTGCGCTTCGGTCATCTTCATGCCGACCTGACGGCGCGGATATTGAATGGTGATCTTGCGCAGCGCGCGCTCCATAAAGACCACGAAAGCGATGGTGGCGATCACCATCAGGATCACGCCGATGATCACGGCAGGGCTGATCGCGCCCGAACGGCCAGAGGCAAAGAACTGCGCGAGGGCGGCGGGAAGCTCGGCGATGATGCCGACGAAGATGATAAGCGAGATACCGTTGCCGATGCCGCGCGCGGTGATCTGCTCACCCAGCCACATCAGGAACATGGTGCCTCCGACCAGCGTGATCACGCAGGATGCGCGAAAGAACAGCCCCGGGTCGGTGACCAGATCCCCCGCCTCCAGCCCCACAGACAGACCCCAGGCCTGGAATGTGGCCAGCACGACCGTGCCGTAGCGGGTGTATTGGTTGATCTTTTTGCGGCCCTGCTCGCCCTCTTTCTTGAGTTGCTCAAGTGCGGGCACCATCGACGTCAGCAACTGAACGATGATCGAGGCAGAGATATACGGCATGATGCCAAGGGCAAGGATGCCCATCCGCCCCAGCGCGCCGCCGGTGAACATCGTCAGGATGCCACCGATGCCCATCTGCGCCTGTTCCATGAACGTGCGCAAGGCCGCGCCATCGATCCCCGGAACGGGAATGAACGTGCCCAGCCGGTAGACTATCAGCAAGCCCAGCGTGAACAGGATACGGTTTCGAAGATCGGTTGCTTTACCAAGGGCGGCCCACGACGTGTTGGCGGCCATTTGTTCTGCTGCGGATACCATCGGGTCTCTCTCTCATGACAACGCCGCCCGAAGGCCGTTTTCCGGCACAAGGAGCGGCGTCATGGAAAACTTGAACTTATGTAAGCGGAGTATGCTCCGCTCACAACCCGTTATTCAGCCGCAGCGGCCTCGGCTACCGGAGCCGTGATCGTGAGCGAGCCGCCGGCCTTGGCCACAGCGTCCACCGCCGACTTGGATGCTCCATGCACATGCAGGTCGAGTTTGGCGGTGATATCGCCCTTGGCCAGAACGCGGATACCGTCGAGTTTGCGGCGCACCAAACCGCTGGAAATCAGCGTATCTTCGGTGATGGCGACACCTGCGTCGATTTTGCCTGCGTCGACGAATTTCTGGATCAGGCCCAGATTGACCACGGAATAGCTCTTGCGGTTGGGCTTGTTGAAGCCGCGCTTGGGCAGACGCTGGTAGAGCGGCATCTGGCCACCCTCGTAGCCCTTGATCGCCACGCCCGAGCGAGCCTTCTGACCCTTGATCCCGCGGCCACCCATCTTGCCCATGCCAGAGCCGGGGCCACGGCCAACACGCTTGCGCTTTTTCGTGGCACCGGGGTTGTCGGACAGTTCATGCAGTTTCATGTCGCTTCTCCTTTTGCCGGAAACACCCCCCAGCGACGGGAGCAGGCGAACGCGGCGTTGATGCTGTCAGGTAGGTAGGGTGGGTGGCAACCCACCGCCTATTCAGCCTTTTTCTTCAACGATCTCGACCATATGCGAGATCGAATTCACCATACCGCGCACCGAGGGCGTATCCTCAAGCTCGCGGGTCTTGTGCATTTTGTTCAGGCCCAGCCCGATCAGCGTCGCGCGCTGTTTGGCGGGGCGGCGGATCGGAGAACCGACCTGCTTGACGACGATTGTCTTGGCCATGCTCAAGCCTCCTCAACTACAGGTGCCTGATCCCCGTCCACGGACGGCGCATCGGGCTTGCGCAGAATGTCGGCCACCTTTTTGCCGCGACGCTGCGCAACCATCCGGGGGGACATTTCCTTGGTCAATCCGTCCAGCGTGGCGCGGATCATGTTGTAAGGGTTCTGCGACCCGGTGGATTTCGCCACCACGTCCTGCACGCCCAGCATCTCGAACACCGCGCGCATCGGGCCACCGGCAATGATGCCCGTGCCCTGAGGTGCCGTGCGCATCACGACCTTGCCCGCGCCATGGCGACCTTCCTGGTCGTGGTGCAGGGTGCGACCTTCGCGAAGCGGCACGCGAATCATCTTGCGCTTGGCCTGCTCGGTCGCCTTGCGGATCGCCTCGGGAACCTCTTTGGCCTTGCCCTTACCGAACCCGACGCGACCCTTCTGGTCGCCGACGACGACGAGTGCGGCAAAGCCAAACCGCTTACCGCCCTTGACCGTCTTGGACACGCGGTTGATCGCCACGAGGCGGTCGGCGAATTCGGGGTTTTCGTCGCGGCCACGTCCGCCGCCCCGTCGATTGTCATCTCTTGCCATGTGGCAATTCCTTGTCTCGAGGCGCGACGCGCCGTTCCGGTTCGATCGCAGTGCCCCGGATGTGATCCGAGGCCCCGATCATCGAGGCAGCCGGATAGCTGCCTGCGGTGTCGTTGTGAGCCAACAGGCAGAGCGCACCCTGCCCCGTGGCATCAGATCTTCAGGCCGCCTTCACGCGCGGCATCCGCCAGAGCCTTGACCGACCCGTGGTATAGAAATCCACCACGATCGAAATAGGCTGCCTCGACACCAGCTTTCTTGGCACGCTCGGCAATCGCCTCACCCACCTTGACTGCGGCCTCGACGGTGTTCTTGCCGACAAAACCCAGATCCTTTTCCAGCGTCGACGCTGCTGCCAGCGTCGTGCCGGCCACATCGTCGATCAGCTGAACGCTGATGTTCTTGTTGGAGCGGTGAACGCTGAGGCGAAGACGCCCTGCGCTGACCTTGCGAAGTTTGTTCCGAACGCGCAGGCGGCGTTTCTGAAACAGTTCTCGTTTGCTGTTTGCCATCTACCCGTTCCTTATTTCTTCTTGCCTTCCTTCTGGAAGACAAACTCGCCTTTGTAGCGGATGCCTTTGCCCTTGTAGGGCTCGGGCCGCCGCCAGTCGCGGATATTCGCCGCGACCTGTCCGACAAGCTGCTCATCATGCCCTTCGACCGTGATTTCGGTCGGTTTCGGCACGGTAAGCGTCACTCCATCAGGGATTGTGTAATCCACATCATGGCTGAGGCCGAGGTTCAGCCTGAGGACATTGCCCTGAAGCTGCGCCCGATACCCCACGCCGCGAATTTCAAGCTCTTTCTTGAAGGGTGTGACCGAGCCTGCGACCAGATTGGCCACCATGGTCCGAGTCATCCCCCATTGCTGACGCGCGCGTTTGGATTTGCCGCGCGGTGTGACCGTGATCTCGCTCTCGCCGATGTTGATCGTCACATCGTCGGTCGCGGTGAATTTGCGGGTCGCCTGTGGGCCTTTGACCTCGATGGTCTGACCGCTCATCGAAGCGGTGACGCCATCGGGCAGGGCCACGGGCTGTTTGCCGATACGAGACATCGCGTTCTCCTCAGAATACGGTGCAGAGCACTTCGCCGCCGACATTGGCGGAACGTGCAGCAGCATCCGACATCACACCCTTGGGGGTGGAGACAATCGACACGCCGAGGCCCTGACGAACCGTCGGAATGTCATTGACGCCCAGATAGACGCGCCGCCCGGGTTTGGACACCCGCTTGAGATCGCGAATGACCGGGGTGCCGTCGAAATACTTGAGGCTGATCTCGATCGCGGGATGGCCGTCGGCACCTGTGGTGCGCTCATAGCCGCGAATATAGCCTTCGTCCGCCAGAACGTCGAGCACCCAGGCCCGCAGTTTTGAGGCAGGCGTGATCACCGTGGATTTACCGCGCATCTGAGAATTGCGGATCCGGGTGAGCATGTCGCCGATAGGATCGTTCATATCATACCCTCCCTTACCAGCTCGATTTCACAAAGCCAGGCGCCTGACCATTGCTGGCAAGTTCGCGCAGCGCGATCCGGCTGACCTTGAGCTTGCGGTAATAGGCGTGCGGACGCCCCGTCAGCTGGCAGCGGTTGTGAAGACGTGTGGCCGAGCTGTTGCGCGGCAGTTTCGCAAGTTTGAGACGCGCTTTGAAACGCTCTTCCATCGGCTTGCTCTGGTCACTTGCGGCCGCCTTGAGTTCGGCCCGCCTGGTTGCATATTTTTCAACCAGCAACTGCCGCTTTTTCTCGCGTGCGATCATGGATTTCTTAGCCATATCTCTGGTCCCCTCAGCTGTTGAACGGCATGTTGAAATGCTTCAACAGCGCTTTGGCTTCCGCATCGGTCTTGGCGGTTGTGGCAATCACGATGTCGAGGCCCCAGACCTCATCGACCTTGTCGAAGTTGATCTCGGGAAAGACGATGTGTTCCTTCATGCCCATGGCGTAGTTGCCACGGCCATCGAAAGACTTGCCCGGAACGCCGCGGAAATCACGGATGCGGGGCATGGCGATGGTGATCAGACGGTCCAGAAAGTCGTACATCCGGTTGCCGCGCAGCGTCACCTTGGCGCCCAGGGGCATGTCTTCGCGCACCCGGAAACCCGCGATGGATTTCTTGGCCAGCGTCGTCACGGCCTGCTGACCGGCGATCAGGGTCAGATCGTCGACCGCGGACTTGGCTTTCTTGCTGTCGCGAACCGCTTCTGCACCACAGCCGATGTTCAACACGATCTTATCGAGACGCGGGATCATCATGTGACTTGCGTAGGCAAACTCTTCGGTCATCGCCGCCTTGATCGTCTCGTCGAAGACAATGCGCAGGCGCGGTTTGTAGCTTGCAGTATCAAGCATTGATTACATCCCCCGTGGTCTTGGCAAAGCGGACCTTTTTCTCGCCGTCCATGCGGAAACCGACGCGCGTCGCCTTGCCGTTGGCATCGACGACCGACAGGTTGCTGATGGCGATGGGCATCGACTTGGGGATACGTCCCCCCTGGCTCGACTGCGTCTGCTTGGTGTGGCGGATCGCGACGTTCACGCCCTCCACGATGGCCTTACCAGCCTTCGGGTCGATGGACGAAACGGTGCCCGTCTTGCCCTTGTCCTTGCCGGCCAGCACGACGATCTTGTCGCCTTTGCGGAGTTTGGCAGCCATTACAGCACCTCCGGCGCGAGCGAGATGATCTTCATGAAGTTCTTGGCCCGTAATTCGCGCACGACGGGGCCAAAGATACGGGTGCCGACAGGCTCGCCCGCGTTATTCAGAATAACGGCGGCGTTGCGGTCAAAGCGGATGGCGGTGCCGTCGTCGCGACGGACCTCTTTGGCGGTGCGCACAACGACAGCCTTGCGGACGTCGCCTTTTTTCACACGGCCGCGCGGAATGGCTTCCTTGACCGAGACGACGATGATGTCGCCAACGGATGCGTATTTACGCTTGGAACCACCCAGAACCTTGATGCACTGAACACGGCGAGCGCCGCTGTTGTCAGCAACATCCAGATTGGTCTGCATCTGGATCATATGGTTTCTCCTGACCTTTGGGGGGCTCTGCTGGCCTTCTCCCCATGGTTTCTGCCGAACTGGATGGGATTGCGGTTATTCCGCAATCACCTCCCAGCGTTTTGTCTTGGACCTTGGCGCGCATTCAATGATGCGCACCGCATCACCGACCGTGAACTTTTCGTTCTCGTCATGGGCACGGTATTTCTTGGATTTCCGCATCGTCTTTTGCAGAACCGGATGCTTGAAGCGGCGCTCCACCGAAACGGTGATGGTCTGTGTGTTGGCGTCGCTGGTCACGGTGCCGGAGAGAATACGTTTGGGCATCTGTCAGGCTCCCTTATTCAGCGGCCGCTGCAGCGGCTTTCTGGTTGAGTATGGTTTTGACCCGTGCCGCATTGCGGCGCACCACACGAATACGCGCCGTGTTTTCCATCTGGCCCGTGGCCTGCTGAAAGCGCAGGTTGAAAGCCTCTTTCTTGAGGTTCACCAGCTCTTCGCGCAGCTGGTCGGGCGTCTTGTCGTGCAGTTCCTTGGCGTCCATCGCCTGTTCCTTTCAACATCACCGGAGGGCCCCACGATTGGGTCACCCTGATTCCAGTGGAGTGGATGATGAACCGTGCGGATATGCGCGTTACGCAGGCATTGCAAGAGGCAAATCCAATGCACTTGCGGAAGACAAATATACATGGCTGAGGACCAGTGTGTTCGATTCTTGTTGAAATATATTACTTCAATATTGTATTCAATATATATCATAAACACAGGAGAACGAAAATGAACCTCAACATCCAGGCCCTCGTCGAATCCTACGAAGACCGCGAATGGGACTTCTTCCTTGCCGCAATCGAGGATCTGCCAACGAGAAAGGCGGCTGAAATCTCGACGATCACCGAAAATATGGGGGACAATACGGAAAAATGGTCCCGGGCAGCAATCGTATCGTGCATGCAGGAGTTGGACGAACTCGGATTTGCCCGTTTTATCAAGGGGGCACGCGGAAAGGAGACGCGTCTGGAATGGATTTATCCGCCCAAGGCAATTGCAGCTGCCGCCCGTGGCGATACGGAAGAGTTGGAAGATCTTGTTAACCCTGTGGCTGAACTTGAAATGACTACGAAGATGGGTGACGACGTTATGGCGACCTTCTCGCTGACCGAACTTGTTGAAAACGTCGCCCGACAGTTCAACATTCAACCGTCGCAAATCCGACTGTCCGCAACGATCGGTGAATTGATCCACATCACGGCAATGGCCCAGGGCATCCCCCGCAACAAGATCAGCGTTCGGATCGGATAGACAAAGGGGCGTCATGGGAATTAATGCCCGGGCGCCCTACCCCCACCCATAATTGAAACTCACCGAGATCCGGTCTTCCTCGGCCATGTTCATCGGCACCTCGTGGCGCAGCCAGGATTCCCACAGCAACACGTCACCGACCTCTGGCGCGACATAGATGAACTGACGCAGATCGTCGCGCGCCTTGGCCTTGCGGGGCGGCGCGGCCATCATCATCGCCAGCCTCGGGTCCTCGAACTTGAGCGCGCTGGCCCCCTCGGGCATCGTCACATAGGACGTGCCGCTGATCACCGAATGGGGATGGATATGTGACGTGTGCACGCCACCTTCGGGCAGAATGTTGATCCACAGGCTGTCCAGCTTCAGTTTGCGGTCGCCCAGATCGAACTCCAGATCCTTGGCAAAGGCCTTGACGTGCTTGTCCAGCACCTTGGCCAGATCCTTGAAGATCGGAAACCGCCAGCCCAGATCGGTCAGCGACGCATAGCTGGTATAGCCCGCATATCCGTTATCGAGACACCATTGCTGACCCGCCTCGTCATCCTCGGCGATCGACCCGCAGGACGCCGCCATCTCGACCATATCCAGAGGCTTACCGAATTCGCCCATCTGCGCGCGATAGAGACGCGTGACAAACCGCGAGATGATCTGAGGCATGGTCCGACCTTTCCAATGTGCCTCGCCGCAATGCCGCAGCCCCGCGTAAAGCGCAACAATTTCTCAACCAATATGCGTCATCTCTTGCGGCGCAGCAGGGTCCCCTGACCGATCCCGCTGCCCCTTTGGAACAAGGAAGAGCGCGCAGAATGTGGGCAAAAATGATGGTGTTTCTTTCGATCAGCCTTTGGCAGCCCGCTCTGGTCTGGGCCGAGGCCGGATCGCTTTTCGGGGGCGCGCAAAACAACGCGGTGCATGCGCCGCTGCTGGCCGCGCGTCCTGAGGGGGCGGATACCATTCAGGGGGCAAGCCTGTTTGCCGGTGCCGCCGCCGCAGGCATGTTCGCACCAATGCCCAAACGTGAACGCCGCTCGGGTCAGACTGCCGCGCCGCGCATAGGCTTGATGTATGTGTCCCGCGCAGGTCCGTTGGCCACGCAGGCCGACCGAATCCTGCATATGATCGCCCGGGCCGAAGCCGGGAAAAAGGGCTATGACGCGGTGCAATACGGGGCCACGATCCGACCCTCCAAACCGCCCACGCAGATGAGCGTGCAGGAGATCTACGACTGGATCGACGACACCCCTCGCCAACCCCACGCCATCGGGCGCTACCAGTTCATTCCACCAACCCTCAAACGCCTTATGAAGCGGTTGGGCGCCTCACCGTCCGAGCGGTTTTCGCCACAATTGCAAGACCGTCTGGCGGATCTGCTGCTCGCCGATGCAGGTCTTGGCCGGTATCGGCGGGGCGAAATCACACGGGTGTCGCTGATGAACAATCTGGCCAAGGTCTGGGCCGGGCTGCCAAATTCCAGCGGAAAGTCGCATTACCACGGCTATGCGGGCAACAAGGCGACGATGAGCTGGGGCGAATACAAGCGGACGATGGATCAGATACTGGGGTGAGGGTCAGGGGGAGGGCGGCCTCATGCCGGTCGTTTGTTCCAGGCGACCGCGTTGATGTCGGAAGTCGAGCCAGTTCTCGAAACAATGCCGCAGACGCCCCAATTCGTGCCATTGGTTACGTCATCCCAGAGACACTGGAGGCCGTTATTCTTTCTGTCATTGGCGAAGGTCGTCCTTGAGGCCTTGACGAATGTCATCCTCGGGCTTTTTGCGACCGTCATCCTCGGCACTCTGTGGAGAATCCCTGATCGACATGGTCACAGTTCCTGACCGCAGATCAGCCTTGGACGTCCCAATGCAACTGCATCCGACACACGCCAGCGCAAAAAAAGGCCCCCATCATTGCGACGAGGGCCTCAGACCATTCCAGTCTGTCTGCCGACTTACCAGTCCTCGCGCACCAAAACGCGGGTCTTGATCGGCAGTTTCATCGCAGCAAGGCGCAGCGCTTCGCGAGCGATGTCCTCGTTCACGCCGTCGATTTCGAACAACACGCGGCCTGGCTTGACCTTGCAGGCCCAGAAATCGACCGAGCCCTTACCCTTACCCATCCGGACTTCGGTGGGTTTGGAGGTCACGGGCGTATCCGGAAAGATCCGGATCCAGACGCGGCCCTGACGTTTCATGTGACGGGTCATGGCACGACGCGCCGCTTCGATCTGCCGCGCAGTCACACGCTCGGGTTCCAGGGCCTTGAGACCGTAAGTTCCAAAGTTCAGGTCGCTGCCGCCTTTTGCATCACCAGAGATCCGGCCTTTGTGCATCTTGCGGAATTTCGTGCGTTTGGGTTGAAGCATTGTCTATCCTCCCTCAGCGCCGGCCGCCGGCGCCACGCGGGGCCGGTCCGTCCTGAAGTTCCTGTGCCTTGCGGTCACGTGCCTGCGGGTCATGCTCCATGATCTCACCTTTGAAGATCCAGGTCTTGATCCCGATGATGCCGTAGGCCGTCAGGGCCTCGACATGAGCGTAATCAATATCCGCACGCAGCGTGTGCAGCGGCACCCGGCCCTCACGATACCATTCGGTCCGCGCGATCTCGGCTCCGCCGAGACGGCCCGCGACGTTCACGCGAATACCAAGAGCACCCATGCGCATCGCGTTCTGGACCGCCCGCTTCATCGCACGGCGAAAGGACACACGACGCTCAAGCTGCTGAGCGATGCTGTCACCGACCAGCTGCGCGTCCAACTCGGGCTTGCGCACCTCGACGATGTTGAGATGCAGCTCCGACTTGGTCATCGCCGCCAGCTTCTTGCGCAGCGTCTCGATATCGGCGCCTTTTTTACCGATGATCACGCCGGGACGCGCTGTATGCACCGTCACGCGGCACTTTTTGTGAGGACGTTCGATGATGATGCGCGACACGCCAGCCTGCTTGCAATCCTTGTGGATGAACTCGCGGATCTTGATGTCCTCGAGCAGCAGATTGCCGTAATCCTTGGTGTCCGCATACCAGCGGCTGTCCCAGGTCCGGTTTATCTGAAGCCGCATGCCGATCGGATTGGTCTTGTTACCCATTATGCTTGCTCCTCGACCTGACGCACCTTGATGGTGAGTTCCGAAAATGGCTTGAGGATCTTGCCGAACCGGCCACGGGCACGCGGACGTCCGCGCTTCATAGTCAGGTTCTTGCCGACATAGGCCTCGGCCACGATCAGCTCGTCCACATCCAGGTTGTGATTGTTTTCCGCATTGGCGATGGCCGATTGCAGGCACTTGCGCACATCATCGGAGATCCGCTTTTTGGAAAACGTCAGATCGTTGAGCGCCTTCTCGACCTTTTTGCCACGGATCATCGCAGCAACGAGGTTGAGCTTTTGCGGGCTCGTGCGCAGCATGCGCAGTTTCGCCATAGCCTCGTTTTCGGCCACGCGGCGGGGATTTTTATCCTTGCTCATGGCTTACTTCCGTTTCGCTTTTTTATCGGCAGAATGACCTGTGTAGGTCCGGGTCGGTGAATATTCACCGAACTTCTGACCAATCATGTCTTCGCTGATGTTGACAGGAATATGCTTGCGACCGTTGTAGACGCCGAACGTCAGGCCAACAAATTGCGGCAGGATCGTCGAACGGCGTGACCAGATCTTGATGACTTCATTGCGCCCCGACTCGCGCGAGCTTTCGGCCTTTTTCAGGACAAAAGCATCGACGAAGGGGCCTTTCCAGACGGAACGTGCCATGTGTTAACGGCCCTTTTTCTTGGCGTGACGCGAGCGGATGATCAACTGCTGCGACGCCTTTTTCTTGTTGCGTGTCTTGGCGCCCTTGGTGGGCTTGCCCCATGGTGTGACCGGGTGACGACCACCCGAGGTCCGGCCTTCACCACCGCCATGCGGGTGGTCGATCGGGTTCATGACGACACCACGCACCGAGGGGCGCTTGCCGTAATGGCGCATACGCCCGGCCTTGCCCATGTTCTGGTTGCTGTTGTCGGGGTTCGACACGGCACCGACGGTGGCCATGCATTCCTGACGGACCAGACGCAATTCACCAGAGCTGAGCCGGACCTGCGCATACCCGCCGTCCCGACCGACAAACTGCGCATAGGTGCCTGCGGCACGCGCAATCTGACCACCCTTGCCGGGCTTCAGTTCGATATTGTGAATGATCGTGCCGATCGGCATGCCCGAGAACGGCATCGCGTTGCCCGGCTTGATATCGACCTTGGCGCCCGCGACGATGCTGTCCCCGATCGCCAGACGCTGCGGCGCCAGAATATAGGCCTGCTCGTCATCGGCGTAGCGGATGAGCGCGATAAAGGCGGTCCGGTTCGGATCGTATTCGATCCGCTCGACGATGGCCGCCACGTCCATCTTGTTGCGTCTGAAATCTACGATCCGGTAAAGGCGTTTCGCCCCACCCCCGCGCCGCCGCGATGTGATCCGTCCGGTGTTGTTCCGACCGCCCGATTTCGTCAGACCCTCAGTGAGGCTCTTGACGGGACGTCCTTTCCAAAGCTCCGAACGGTCGATCAGCACCAGCCCGCGCTGGCCCGGCGTCGTCGGCTTATACGACTTGAGTGCCATGCTTTCTGTCTTCCGTTAGCTTGCTGCGGTGTTCCGCATATGTGGATGGGTGATCTCACCCACCATTTTCATAGGGCCCCGAAGGTCCCCGGCTCAAATGCAACGGCCCCGGACGATACCCGGGGCCCTGCAGGATTAATGCACGTCTATCAGAGACCCGTGGAGACGTCGATAGTGTTCCCCTCGACGAGCGTGACATAGGCCTTTTTCACGTTGCGGCGGCGGCCAAGCTGCCCCTTGAACCGCTTGACCTTGCCTTTGGTGATCGTCGTGTTGACCGCCTTGACCTTGACCCCGAAAAGCGCTTCGACGGCTTGCTTGATCATCGGTTTGTTGGCCGAAATATCCACCTCGAACACCACCGCGCCATTCTCTGACACCATCGTGGTTTTCTCGGTGATGATCGGCTTGCGGATCACGTCGTAATGCAATGCTGTCGCGCTCATGTCTGATCACCTTTCCCCAGACGGGCCTGCAATGCCTCGACACCCGCGCGGGTCAGCACGAGGATATCGCGCTTGAGGATGTCATAGACGTTGGCACCCATGCTGGGCAGGATGTCGAGGCCTTCGATATTGGCCGCGGCACGGGCGAAATCGGCATTGACCTGCGCCCCGTCAATCACCAGCGCACGTTTCCAGCCAAGGTTCTTGATCTGCCTGGCCAGCGCGCCTGTTTTGCCAGTGCTGCTCGCATCTTCGATGATCACAAGCTCGCCTGCCTTGGCCTTGGCCGACAGCGCGTGCTTGAGACCCAGCATGCGGACCTTCTTGGGCAGATCATGGGCATGGCTGCGCACAACGGGACCCTTGTAGACACCACCGCCGCGAAAGATCGGAGCCGAACGCGCGCCGTGGCGTGCGCCGCCGGTGCCCTTCTGGCGATAGATCTTCTTGGTCGAATAGCTGACTTCGGACCGGGTCTTGACCTTGTGCGTGCCGGCTTGCGCCTTGTTACGCTGCCAGCGGACCACACGGTGCAGGATGTCGGCGCGCGGATCGAGGCCGAACACGTCGTCCCCCAGATCGACCGAGCCGGCCGTTCCGCCGTCCAGTTTGATCACGTCGAGTTTCATTCCTCGCCTTCCTTCTTATCGGCCGCGGGTGCGGCACCCTCGGCCTTGTCCTGTGCGATATCAGCCTCGGCAGCCTCGAACGACGCCTCTTCGACGGCGGCAGCCTCGGCAGCGGCGGCCTCGGCTGCAGCAGCCTCTTCAGCCGCCGCTTGCGCCGCAGCTTCATCGGCCAGACGCTTGGCTTCTTCGCCGGCCGACCGCAGCGCGGCCGGGTAAATCACATTCTCAGGCGTCGGCTTTTTCACCGCATCCTTTACAGTGACCCAGCCGCCCTTGGAGCCGGGAACAGCGCCTTTGATCATGATAATGCCGCGATCGGCGTCGGTCTTGACGACCTGCAGATTCTGCGTCGTCACCTTGGCAGCACCCATGTGGCCGGCCATCTTCTTGCCTTTGAAGACCTTGCCGGGATCCTGACACTGGCCCGTAGAGCCGTGCGACCGGTGGCTGATCGACACACCGTGCGAGGCACGCAGACCGCTGAAGTTATGCCGCTTCATGGCACCTTGGAAACCTTTACCGATCGAGGTGCCGCTGACGTCGACGAACTGCCCTTCGAAGTAATGATCGGCGGTGATTTCCTCACCGATCTCGATCAGGTTCTCGGGGGCGACGCGAAACTCGGCGACCTTTCGCTTGGGTTCGACGTTTGCCTTGGCGAAATGGCCGCGCATCGCCTGCGACGTACGCTTGGCCTTGGCTGTGCCCGCGCCCAGCTGAACGGCGTTGTAGCCATGCAAATCCGAGGTGCGTGTGGCAACGACCTGCAGCTTGTCCAGCTGCAGAACGGTGACGGGGATCTGACGGCCATCGTCCATAAAGACGCGGGTCATACCCATTTTCTTAGCGATGATTCCAGAGCGCAACATATCCGGGTGCCCTCCTTAAACCTTGATCTCGACATCCACGCCAGCGGCGAGGTCGAGCTTCATCAGCGCGTCAACGGTCTGGGGGGTCGGATCAATGATGTCGAGCATGCGCTTGTGGGTGCGGATCTCAAACTGGTCACGGGATTTCTTGTTCACGTGGGGACCACGCAGAACGGTGAATTTCTCGATCTTGTTCGGAAGCGGAATGGGCCCGCGCACTTCGGCGCCGGTCCGCTTTGCGGTGTTGACGATTTCCTGCGTGCTCGCATCGAGAACGCGGTAATCGAACGCCTTGAGCCGAATGCGAATGGTCTGGCTTTGCATCTGTTCGTGCCTTTCGCGGCATTTGGAGTTGATAGGAGGAGACTTGAGAGCCGCCTCATCGAACCCGCATGGCGGGGTTCACCCCCGCCGCACGTCTTTATCGAATGGTTGTGGACTGCTCCGCAGCAGGTGCCGCAGGACTGCCTACCGACCCATTCAAATCACTCGAGGATTTTCGCCACGACGCCCGAACCCACGGTCCGGCCGCCTTCGCGGATGGCGAAGCGGAGCTTTTCCTCCATCGCGATCGGCGCGATCAGCTCGACCTCGAACTTCAGGTTGTCGCC
>Ga0307981_1000372_pt1 | contig 45275 bp, 38 predicted proteins | sample OrgLakmetagen987_FD_201849 | JGI IMG/M metagenome (GOLD analysis project Ga0307981, IMG submission 201849) | Saline water microbial communities from Organic Lake, Antarctica - #987 | ecosystem: Environmental > Aquatic > Non-marine Saline and Alkaline > Saline | place: Antarctica: Organic Lake... | reverse complement strand
TAGTCCGTTAATCACACACCTTCAGCAAATTGCCAAGTCATGGATTGAGCCACGGTATTTGTTCGATGCTACCACAGAGTATCTATCACTGCGCCGTATCCCCGCGACGATGTGGTTGGCCGGGCAGAGCAGACACTGAAGTTGTTTGCGGATAACGGCATCCAGCACGTCCGAACCCATGTGGATGTAACCGACCCCACGTTGACGGGCCTGAAGGCCATGCTAGAAGTGCGCGAACGCATGGCTCAAACAGTGGATCTTCAGATCGTGGCGTTTCCACAGGAAGGCCTCTGGTCATTTCCTCAGGGTAAGGAACTGATGGAGGAAGCGGTGCGTCTGGGGGCGGATGTCGTCGGCGGCATTCCCCATTTCGAATTTACCCGGGATTATGGCGTTGAGTCGGTTCAATGGCTGATGGCGCTGGCCCACAAGCACGACCTTCTGGTCGATGTGCATTGCGACGAAATCGATGATCCCGAGTCCCGCTTTCTGGAAGTGCTCGCGGCCGAAGCTCTGCGGCTGGATTACGGCTCCCGTGTTACCGCCAGCCATACCTGCGCGATGGGCTCCTACAATGATCATTATTGTAGCCGGCTGTTCCGGTTATTGCAGAAATCCGGCCTGCGTTTCCTATCGATGCCTACCGAAAGCCTGCACCTGCAGGGTCGATTCGACGGTTACCCGAAACGGCGCGGCTTGACCAGGGTTCCTGAACTACTCGACGCGGGCTTGAAGGTGGCGTTCGGCCAGGATTCCATTCGCGATCCCTGGTATCCACTGGGCAATGGCAACATGCTGCGTACCCTGGATGTCGGCCTGCACGCTTGCCACATGCTGGGGATGGGCTGGATTGACCGGTCACTGGAACTCATCACCGACAATGGTGCGGCGGCATTGGATCTGAAAGAGTATGGCATTGGGGAAGGTCTGCCCGCCCGCTGCGTCGTTCTTCAGGGCGGCTCACCTTATGAGGTACTTTTGGGACAGTTGCCGGTTCTGGCGTCGGTTCGCGATGGCCGTGTTCTTGTGGATCGTCGGAGTTGAAACTGGCGAACAGGAAAACATGACATCTGCCCTTGGTCCTGCTTTTTAAAAAATTGCAGTCAGGCGGCTTGGGCAGTCTCGTTTGATCCGGTTAGTGAAGGGGTTTCAGGGCTTTTGTTCATCACGAAATGCCTGTGAAATGTGCCCAGCCAGAATTTCGCTGGCGTTATCTCGGCCTGCCCGCTTTACCAGCATCACTTGATAATCTGCCAGTGGTGGCAGTGATTCGTGGGTGAGACGCTTAAACGGCGGCCGAATCAATCGCTTCGGAAACGCTGTGATGGCCAGGTCAGCCATCATGGCTGCCTCCTGGCTCGCACAATGATCGCAGGAGTAGGCAATTCTATAGTCGATCCCAGACTTATTTAGAGCGTTTAGAGCGATCCTGCGCCATGCACACCCATGTTTTGCCAACGTGACTGGCAGTGGTGTCCGAAGCATTGCATCGCCGTCCTCGCGACCGACCCACACTAAAGATTCAGTGAGAATTACATCACCTCGTTTTGCTGAACCGGGTTCACCGCCCATCACGAGGGCAAGGTCAATCTCTCCATCATCAAGCTTTGGCATTAAGTCCATGCTATGCCCTACCGCAACGTCGACCTGAACAGCAGGGTATGACCTGGCAAACTGAGCCAAAATGTTGGGTAGGATATGTTCCGCTACCGCGTCGGTGATTCCCACACTCACGCGCCCTTCCAGGGTGGGTGCCAAAAATTTTGAAACGGCCTCGGCATTGAGCTTGAGCAGCCGTCGACTGTAGCCCAAGAGCATTTCACCCTCGGCAGTAAGCCTTACAGAACGCGCCTCGCGCACAAACAGTTTTTGTCCTAGCGTCTCTTCCAGCCGCTTGATTTGCATGCTGAGCGCGGAAGGAGTGCGAAATAACTGAGGAGCAGCGTGCGTGAAGCTACCGCTCTCCGCGACGGTCACAAAGGTACGCAACACGTCGCTATCCAATAGCGGTAATGAGGTCCGATTAGGTGTCCCGGTGGACGGCTGATTCATCACTCGACCTTTCAGAAAAACTTAAAGGTTAGTCTAGAACTTTTCGTTTGTCTGATTCAAGTGAAAGCCCCAAGCTAGTAATCAGAGGTCGCGACCCTCGCACGCAATGATTAATGGCTACTGTTGTTGAGTAGTTGCAAAGCTACCGCTGGCTAAACAGCGAATTAAGAGTGGAGACATGCGATGAACAAAATAAATTCAACCCAACAAGTCCTTCAAGCCTGGAAAAAAGCGAGCCAACTGGAGCGGCCTCCCGAACCACCCCAACTGGCATTTTATCTGCCAGCAACACCTCCAATGGGGTTAATTCGAGCGCTAGATAGAGGCTGGTGGCGATGCCAGCGTCGGTGGCTTTTCCGCCGCCATATACTGCCGCTAGTCGCGTATGGCAAGCACTTAGAACAGGCCCTCGGCTATCGAGGCGAAGATATTCTCTGGGCCAGCAAGCTGCCGTTAAAGGTTGACGCCATTCAAGCATTAGAGGCTCGACGAGCGTAGTGCAAGGGCTCAGAAGGTCAGGAGCAAAAGGGCTTTGAACAAAAGAGGTCAAAGCCCTAAACAGGAAAATCTTTTGTAAAAATCCCTGTTTTAATTGCACTGCTGATTAGCAGTTTTCCGCCCTTTGGTGTTTCGCCAGATATTCCAATGGCATGATATTTTCAGTCGAACGGGAGGGAAAGAAGCGGGGTCGCCCCGCACAGAAAAAGGTTCGCTTTGTCGTTGGTCTGAATGTTCGCTTTGCGACCTCAGCGTGCTTTGTTTCCGAATAGCGGATTGGGTAGGCCCCTATCTTAAAAGGTCCGCTTTGTGGTCATAGCAGACAAATTCGATCTGATACCGGCGACCGCCGAATCGGCCTGGTTGCGGTCATTCCCGGACAATTTCGCCGCTGATCGCCGATTTGCTAGGGTGATCATCAGAGCAACCGGTATACAAGAACACCAGGTCACCGGTTTCCGTCTTCCCTCCGGCTTTTGAGATAGGATGGCTCGGTTGGCACTGGATAGCGGCGTGCCAGAGATAATTCTCAAGCCTGCCAGATAATAACGCCTTCTTGGGCAATGCTTTTCAGTATGACAGCATTTGAATACTTGTCAGGACACCTCCACTCGTCCTCCCAGACCGGAAACGCCTGAATCAAGACGCCGGTTTCCACCAGTGCATCGAACGCAAGGCCGGCCATTGACAGCTTTGTTTCGACAAAATTTCCGGACTCGCCACGCAGAATCACGGCTACATCGGCATCGCTCTCAGGGTGGTGCTCGCCTCGCGCCCGGCTGCCGAACAGAATCACCTGCATGACTTCGTAGGGGCCAACCAGCTTTTCAGTAAACACCAAGACGGCGTTTCGGATATCCACCTGTCCCTGCATGACGAGTTGCTCCAGGCCAATCGGGGGCGATTGCTCCCAGTCCCCAAGCTCTTCTGGAACCGGTGACTCTGGATTGCACTGAGCCAGCAGTTTGTCGAGTCTGTCGCGTTTTCTTTCGGTCATTCTGCTCGCCCTAGCGCAACGGGCCTCGTCGGCCCAAAATTACTGCAGCGTCGACCACCCCATTTCCGGGCTCGGAAAAACTTTCGGGCGCGCGATACTCACCATCCCATCCCTGAGCGTTGCGGTACCGAACGACCTCTTGAGCCTTAATATCCACGATCTCATCAAAGCCGGTTTCGTAACCCTCAACCAGCACCGGCGTTTCGGATGGCAGGCTTTTTAGCCGTTCGATCAGTTCTTCTGCAGTCATTCCCAGTCTCCAGGCTTGTCATAGGTCGAGAACGATCGGTGTGTTGGTGGGCGCATATCGTGGCGTACAGGTGCTGGCATTGATCAACGTCGCCTCGCCATGATCATACTGACCGTAGCCTTCGTGAATGTGCCCGAAGATGTGTGCCTTTAGGTGAAGCTGGGCAAGCCGATGCAAAAGGTCGACACACCCAACGTTCTGACATTTAAAGCCGAGGTTCACCTCGTCCCCGACGTTCTTCGGCGGCCCGTGGGTTATCAGGACATCGGTGTTGTCAGGGATTTGCTGCCATTTGTTGTGAAGCGGCTGACCTCGATCCAGCATGAACGCCCAGTCCATGAAGGTGGGTGTCCAGGGTGATCCCCAGAATCGAACGCCGTCAATGATGACGCCACTATCCTCAAGATAGATCGCGTTTGTGAGTGCATCGACAGCGAGATCCGGTGTTTCCTTAAACGCCCAATCATGATTGCCAGCTATCACAATCTTGTGCCGGTGGGGCAGGGTGCCAAGCCAGTCGTTCAGGTCCTCGACATTTGCCAGGGTGCCCTGTCCGAGGCAGTCACCCGCATGAATCAGCACATCGCCATCGGGCACCTCAGGCATGCGGCGATGGAGACCGTGGGTGTCGGAAATGCAGACCAGGCGCATGGCTAATCTCCGGATGAATCTGGGTAGGTGAGCAGTTCTGACTCCAGCGTCCAATCCATAAACGGGAGCAGCCTCACCATGTTCCGGGCATCGTCCACGCCGCGGTGGTGGTAGCCCTCGAAGCCTAACTGGTGGTATCGAAGTGCATGGGCCAGTCCGTTTTTCCGCTTCTGCCCCGTACTTCTGCGCCAGATCCTTTTGAGGTTCAGGTGGGGGTGCTTCAGGAAGGCAGGAGCACACCCATGCTTTGCACTGTCTGCCAGGACATGTAGACGATCATAATTTCCCCAGCTACACCAGATGAACGCACCAGAAAGGTCCCCTAACCAGCTATTCAGTTGACAAGTGGCGCCAGAATAATCGGGAGCCGCCTCAACCATCGTTTGAGAAATGCTGGTCAGCGACGTGCAGAATTCACTGAGCTCTGGCGCCCAGGTTGGTCGAACCAGAAACGATCGACTGTCCAGAAGTTCTCCGTGCCGAGTAGCCAGTGCGCAGCCAAATTCAATGATTTCCATATTGCGCACACTCTGGGGCTCGCCAGAGGGCGACTGCCGGTTCTCCCAACACGTTGCCTCGAGATCTACCACGAGAAGCGGTGTTTCACCTGAGTCGTCAATCATGAATGCTCATCCGGTACCAGCAGCTTGAGGAGATCTTCTGCCGTCATGAGCGTTAGTTTGCCAGAAGCCGCGAGCGTATCGATCCAGATCTGGTTCGCCTGGATCACAATATCCTTTGTGCCAATATGGCCGGACACCACGGCCGTCACGCCAGTCACCGTCTTCTCAGGGCCTGTGGCTCTGGTCCAAGGCCAGGTGCAGTCAATGGCCAGTTGATCGGAGTATGGCGCTGCCGTCAGTTCGCGCCAGTCATCCACCGGTGTCTGGGCGTGAACAAGTCCGAGAGTGCCCGTCTCACATTCGAGAGTCATCGAGAGGGGAAACGAATTGGCACATCCGGTGCTCAGTACCCGGTACTGGCTGTAGTCAATCTCATCCGCCCAGTGGCCGCCGATCGCCCTGTGTTTTCTGCGGTGCTCTGCCTGGCCCGCTCCGCCCACGAAGACGAGCTCGTGGTTTCCCACGACGGATCGAACGTTGTCGGTGTGCAGAGCCCAACTCAGCAGTTCCCTGGACTGTGGGCCCCGATCGATGAGGTCACCCAGGAGAAACAGGCGGTCCTCGTCGGGATTGAAAGAGACATCGTCCAGGGCCTCCATGAGCACCTCGAATCGCCCGTGCAGATCCCCGCAGACCCAGTCACGGCCTGACGGGTTGCGAGGGATGCTCTGGTGAACAATCAGTTGTCGTCTCATGGGTCTTGGTCATCTTCTGGAGCCAGGGGGAGACATTCCGTAAATCGGCTGTACTCTGCCATATCAGCCTCGGTGGCTTCGCTGAGTAACCTTACGCCCTCCCGGCCGATGGCGCTGAGCCCGTCCTGGCTCATGCGAAAGCGGCCCTTTACGGTTCGCCGTCGCTCCGCGTCAACCGCCAGTGCCATCAGCTCTTCGAACATTGGCGGGTCCAGCAGGTACCCCAGCACCTGGTCACCGTCGAGAACCGCCACAGGCGCAGCCCGCAAGCAGGCCTCCGGGTCTTTGCCCAGCGTTCCAAGATTCACACTGTCTTTAAGGAAAAACCTGGGGTGCATCATCTGCCTCGCGCCGTTTCTACCCTAACTGTATCATGATACTTTATGGCTACCAACTGAGAGATCGTTATAGCATTTGATAATACAATTTGTAGTGCAAATGAGGGCAGAACTCTGCTGGCAGGGGAACAGGAATGGCAATAAACACTAATGAAAGCAGCATCCTGAAAGATCTCGATGCCTATGGCGCCCATGCCGACGAGTTACCTGGCGGAGTACTAAATGCCATTTTCGCATTCCGGGCCTTCGATCTGAGAGACCGGTTTCCGGCCCCGTTTCCCGATTTTCGCAGCGCTCTGGAGGCGCTACAGAGCGAGACTGCGTACCTAGCGGAGATGTCCGGCGAGATCGTAGCCTACTGCAGGGATGGCCGCTCGATTGAGATCCCGCCCAGGTTTTTTATTCGCAAGCAGGCCCGGTTTGAGAGCCGGGCGGAGGCGGAACAATGGATCCAGGACCGGATGGAGGCCATTGAGCGAGGTGAGCCTCTGGCCAGATTGAAAGGAATTGTTCTCGCCCGTCCGGACGATCCCATCGAGAAGCAGATTGACGACGCCATGGCCTTTTCGGACCGCCGACTGGTTCACCCGGACAACAACGACGAGATCTGTGAACAGGTCGCCCACTGGCTGCTGGAACAATTGGAAGCCCCATGCTGAGAATCACCGGAGTCGATGAGCGGCCTTTTCATACCCTGGCGCACCGCACCAGTGGACCTTCGGGTACGCCCCTTCGTAACCGGCTGCCACTCCACCGGGCTTGGGCCTCCGGCCTGCCCGATGGGGTGGACGCCCTGGTGTTTACCTCCGACCTGCAGGGCCGGGAGGACGGTAATGCGAATCGTCTGATGGGCGTTTCTGTGGCCGAGTCACTGGCGGTGCTGGTGGAACAGGGCTCTATACCTCAGCCGCAGGCGATCTTCCTGTGTGGCGACTTGTACGACTACCCGGACTGCCATAAAAGGGGAGGCACCGGTCCGGTCGATGAGGTCTACGTCGCTTTCTCCAGGATGGCGCCGCAGGTACTGGGGGTGCACGGCAATCATGATGAGCTGGCCGAGCCCGATGGGCTTTCAGATAACGTTCAGATACTCGATGGCCAGGTACGGACCGTTTCCGGCCTACGTGTCGGTGGCGTGAGCGGGATTATCGGCAGTCCCCGACGCCATCAACGGCGGGACGAGGATGCGTTCCTGTCGATCCTGGATCAGGTCACCGCCAAACGGCCTCAGGTGTTGCTGCTACATCAGGGACCGGAGGACCCGGAACAGCATCGCCGGGGTGACCCCGGTGTGGCATTGTCTCTGGAAACCGGGTTTACCGGCTTGACGGTGTTTGGCCACACTCACTGGGACTGGCCATGGCTTATTGATCTGGGTGGTGGTCAGGCCCTCAACGTGGACGGCCGTGTGCTCATCGTGCTGCGGGACCAAAGCCATGGTGGGTGAGTCGCTGACGCTGGAGCGATGGACCCTGGCCGGTTGGAAAACATTGGCGACTGTACGGATTCTCAAGCCCGGACAGGGCCTGCTCAGCCCTATGCGGTTGGATTACGATACTGAGATTGCGGCAGTCGCTCAGTGCATTGCCCCAGATCCCGGCGAAGACGATGACGACGAACAGGCGCCGGTTATCCGTCTGCCCTTCGTGCACCGGGCCAGTTCGTGCCTGTCAGGGGATGTGTTCCGTACCTGTGAGGGCGAGCCAGTAGCGGCCCTGCTCAGAGACCTTATCCCCAGCGGCTGGGCTCGCCGGCGTATACTGGAGACCCTTGCGCCCCAGCGCCGCGATGGTCCCCATAACGATCTGGCGCTGTTGCAGCGGGCCACCAGATCACCGATCGGTGATCTGAGAATCAAGGGCGCTTTCTGTGAACCGGCGGATGCGTTCCCACCCGCTGCACTTGATATCGAGGCGCGCGGGTACTGGAACTGGCCCTATGTGTCGAAGGCCGTGGTTTCGAAGGGGCACGGCGAACGTCCCCTCTGGGCCGGTCTCGGTGCCGGCGGTGAAAGCCCGAAATTGCTGGTCAATCGGTGCGTCGATGGTGGCTACTATCTGGATGGCAATGAACCGGCAGATACGCCGGTTACCGACTACTGGCTGGTGAAATGGCCCCGGGGGCCAGTCAGTCAAAACAGGCGCGATATCCTGCGCGCGGAGTATCTCTACCTACAGGCCCTGCGGGATCTGGGGTTTGACGTACCGGAGGTACGGTGGCGGGAGAGTGCGCTGTGGATTCGTCGATTTGATCGGGGCAGCAAAGGTGAACGTGCTCCGGTGGAGTCCCTGTATAATGTGATGGGAAGCATCGGCGATGGTGCCCGCCTCAGTCATACTCGTGTACTGGACACTATACTGCCGCTGGCCAGTGACCGGGATGAGATGCTGAGCGAGTATCTCATCCGGGATCATATCAATCGGCTACTGGGCAACTGTGATAACCATGGGCGCAACACCGCGTTTCACCGTGCTGCTGACGGCCTTCACCTGACGCCTCTCTATGATGTGGCACCCATGGTCATGGACGAGGATGGTATTGCCTGGAGCACCACCTGGCCAACAGACTGGCTTAGAGAGGGGCGTCCGGATTGGCACTCACTCGTACAACGGTATGCTGAGGAGCCCGATCGAGTCTTGGCCGGGTTGCAATCCCGGTGTGCGGCCCTCACTGAACTGGAACAAACCGATGCGTGGCGGGAGCTACCGGAATCGGTAACCCGGCACCCGCGGGTGATGCCGATCGGTTTACCCATTGGCCTGTCATTGCACTAACACCTCACCACAAAAGGATGATTCAGCCACCCATGGCGATTCAGTTCTATGACAAGGGCGAGCTCTCGTCCGGCTTTTACGGGTGGCGCGTTGTCGCCGTGATCCGCGGCAAGCGCCATCAGAAATACTTCAGCGCTCGCCGGCCCAGCGAGGCCATGCCAGAAGACTTCTGGCACCGTTACCAGAAAACGCGAGCGGAGTACTACGAAGCCCGCTGGGCCATGCGCGCCGCGGCGATTAAATACCTGGACTTTATTCGCACTGACCACCCGCGGGTCAAACCGTTCCGGGGCGTGGGCTTTCAGGGTATCACCCTGGGCATTGGCACCATCGGTGGTGGTCAGACCGAACAGTGCTTTATCCAGGTGAATGTGCCGGGCAACCCCATGCGCATCGCCATTACTGAAAACCAGACCCTGTCAAAAGCCTGGGACAACGCCGTCACCCTCTGGGGCGAGACATTCCAAATTCGTCCGAAAGATATTGACGCAAAGCGCCAGCACCCGCCGACGCCAGAGCAGTTCAAGCGACTGCGCAAACACCTGAACGACGAGGAAGGCGCCAGTCTTGGAGTCAGTGTCCTGCATCATGTCTATGCGGAACAGCGAGCGGCGATGGAGCGTCAGAAATCCCGGTCCAGCCTGAAGGAACAACCGGTCGACGAGGATGATCTGCTGGATGTGCATTCCCGCCTGGAGCGGGAGATCGGTGAGTTTCTGGAAAAATCCGGTTCGCGTGCCTGAACTGATAATCAGACCAGTAGCCCCCCCCAAGTGAAGATGAGACGTTCAGAGGGAAGGTGATGAAGCATTAGCGGTACCCGTCGATCGCCCTGAAAGGGTTCCGGAACATTACGGCGCAATGGGGCTGTACGGAGGCCGAGCAGAAACAGCTGTTGGATTTGAGCCAGGTTGAGTCCGTCAGTTTACTGGATACCCACGAGGGCTGATGCTGGGTGATGGATGTTCTTCGTAAAATCGAGGGTGGCCAGTTCAGCTAGGTCCTCACTTCGAACGGTTTAGTGGAGTAAAGGTCGCGAGGTTACTATTAGTGAATTGGCAGATTTCACGAGGTAGGAGGCACATATCCGAATAGAAGAAGAGCTCGCTGCCATTGCACTAAAGTTATCCGAGCTTGAGAGGGAAAAGGCTTCCCTTCTGGCCCGGAGGAACGAACTTCATGCCACCGCGCAACAGTCCACGGCAACGCAGCTGACACCCAGTCAAAAAGCCGAATTGTTCCGGAATCTCTTTCGCGGCAGACAAGATGTCTTTGCCCTCCGCTGGCAAGGTTCCAGTGGCCGTTCCGGCTATGCTGTTGCCTGTGAGAACGAGTGGATACCGGGCATCTGTCAGAAACCCCGGATCAAATGCGGGGAGTGCCCGCACAAAAAATTCAAGCCTCTGGATTTCAACGCGGTGTATGACCACCTGTCGGGCAAGCATGTGGCTGGGTTATATCCTTTGTTGCCGGACAGTTCCTGTTATCTTTTGGCTGTAGATTTTGATAAGGAAGACTGGCGGGCAGACGTTCGTGCACTGGCCCAGGCTTGTCGTGATGAAGGCATCCCTTATCTTGTAGAGATCTCCCGATCCGGTGTGGGTGCCCATCTATGGATCTTTTTTTCGCAACCTGTTCCGGCCCGGTCCGCAAGGACTTTGGGGTTCAAGCTGCTGGATAAAGCCATGGAGTGCCATCCCGGCTTGTCCTTCGATTCCTATGACCGGCTATTCCCCAACCAGGATACGATGCCCGACGGAGGGTTTGGCAATTTGATTGCCCTTCCGCTTCAGCACGAAGCGCGGAATCGAGGATGCACTGTGTTCGTCGATGATGAACTAAATCCGCATCCGGATCAGTGGGCGTTGCTCAGTCGGCAAGAGACGGTTTCACCTGACCAGCTTCGAGAGATGGTTGGTACCGAGCCTGATTCCGATGCGATAGCCGAAGTTGCGCTACCGTGGGAGCAATCCTTACCGGTCGGGACTGGGATGATTACAGGATGTCCCGAGATCATCACGCTTACCCTGGCCAATCATGTTTATATGAAGTTGTCAGCCATACCCGGACCACTGGCTGCACGAATAAAACGTATGGCGAGTTTTGCCAACCCGGTGTTTTTCAAAACCCAGGCACTTCGTTTCTCAACTCATGGCATCCCACGCTATATATCCTGTGCCCGAATTGAGCAAGGTTATCTCTCGGTACCAAGAGGCTGCTTTGATGAGCTCCAGGCATTGTTGCGGGAGCAGGGGATAACGGTAGAAATCGATGACCGCAGAAGCCGGGGCCAATCTCTGGACGGTACCAGCCTGAAAGCAACGTTGCGTGGTGATCAGAAGAAGGCTGTCAAGGCGCTTGAAGACCATGATACCGGAATACTTCACGCTCCGACCGCTTTCGGCAAAACCGTAACCGCCATTGGCATTGTGGCCAAGCGGCAGGTTAACACACTGATCCTCACTCACAGCCGCCAGTTGCTGGATCAATGGAAGGAGCGCCTGGAAACCTTCATTGAGGGTGCATCCGTAGGGGTGGTTGGTGGAGGCAAAAAGAAACCGACAGGTCAGATCGACGTTGCCACTTATCAGAGCCTGATCAATAAGAAAGACAATACGGTTTCAAGCCTGGTCCGGGAATATGGCCAGGTCATTATCGACGAATGCCACCACATTTCAGCTCCCCGTTACGAGATGCTGCTTAACGAAGTCAACGCCCGATATGTTGTAGGCCTCACCGCAACGCCTGATCGTCAGGATGGGCATCAAAAAATCATGTTTATGGTTGCGGGACCTGTTCGTCACAAAGTCCGGGCTGAACATGGTGCCACGTTTGTCCAACGTGTCATCGTCCGGGAGCGTCACGAAACGCCACCTACCGACCTCTCTCAGGGTGATGAACGGCCTCATATAGCATCCGTTTACCGTTGGCTTGCCGAGAGTAACGCCCGGAATCAGGCCATTGTTCAGGATGTTGTACGCTGTGCGCAAAACCAGGCAAATTGCCTTCTGCTGACGGAACGACGAGAGCATGCTGAGACGCTGGCTGCGCTGCTTGGCGCTGAATCCATATCATCGGTGGTGTTGCGTGGAGGGATGCGTGTTAGAGAACGCCGGGCGGCGGAAGCACGGTTACAAGAAGCTCAGGTTATCGTTGCAACGGGGAAATACATCGGAGAAGGTTTTGATTTGCCTCGACTGGACACCTTGTTCTTAGCCCTGCCCATCGCCTGGAAGGGAACACTGTCGCAATACGCAGGCAGGATCCACCGGGAAGCCGATGGCAAGCAGGAAGTCACTGTCTATGACTACTTGGACTCTGGCCTACCCATGCTCGAGCGGATGTTCCGAAAACGGGAGAAAGGCTATAAGGCGATGGGGTATCAGTTTACTTCTTCTGGGCAAGAAACATTGCTGTAGATTTTAATTCAACCGTCTATCTTGCCTGGTAGCTGATGCCAGAGAGCGGTTTCTTTCCGTAGTGAAACGTCATGTCTGGCGCTCAGTCGGGTCCTGTGCGAAAGCCTCAGCAACCCAGATTTTGAAATCCATGTCCTCGAATACCCAGACCCCTTTCTCGACGGGTGCCAGGAACTCTCCCCGAAGACGATTCAGCGCATTCTGGATTGTGTGCGTTGCCACCGCAGACTCTGCCATCCCCAACCAGGTGGCAATGAACTGGCGGGCTTCCTCTTGGTAGGGACCGGCAATGTCCTGCGCGATGACAGCGAGGATGGCCTGCTCGATGGGCTTGAGCTGGGACCAGGTTTTCTCGTACTCATCGGCATCACTGGTGAACTGCCGGTACCGTTCGGTCGCGGAGGTGATGTCTGTTTCGCCGGAGAGCACCATGCCTTCGATGACGGCTCGAAAGTCCCGCGGGACCCTGTTCAGGGTAAGGAAGGCGTTCCAGGCGTTGTTGTAGTTCAGAGTCCGGGCCGTGGCCCGATCAAAAGCATCCAGCATGTGCTTGACGAAGCCTGAACCGAGCTCTGGCAGGTCGATCTGGGACGACGAGCGAAACAGTGGCGCTTTCCGTCGATTGAACAGGCGATACAGGCCATCCCGGGAAGAGCCGGTATAGACGACATAGAGCTTATCCCGGTTTTCATCCAGCAGGGTCCGAAGGAAAAACACCAGCGGTTCGAAGGCCCGGTCAGTGGCCAGATGCTGGACTTCATCCAGGCACAGCAGAATCTTCCGCTTTCCGTTCAGTAACGTCTCGAACCGGCTGCGAAGCTGACTCAGGTCATCCTCCTGTGGCGGGATGTTCTGTCCAGAGATCTCGGCCGAGGCCTTGACCGTTCCGTCGATGCCAACTTCTCCACCGAGCTTCATAGCCCCGAGGTGGGAGTTAGCCCAGCGCCGGCGCTCGAGCCAGGTCATTTCGCCGATGCTCCGTTCAAGGCCTTTTTTGAGACAGGTAACCGGATTCCTGGGGTTGTCCCAAAAGCTCACATAGATAGGCCGGTAGCCCTGCTCATGGGCTTCGGGGATAAGGTCAAAGAGGATGAATTCGGTCTTACCCATCCGCCGCGGCGCAAAGAGGGTCAGGGTGTTGGAGACACCGCTGGCGAAGGTCGACAGAAACTGATCCGTCAACTCGCGACGAGGAAAGTGCCAGTCCACATGTGCGTTCATAAAGCGACTCGGCGATCAGTAGTCGTGTTTAGTAAGGCAAACACTATATTAGTCACATAAATTACTAAAGGCTACTAAACCCATCAACGAAATTGCTGAATCGGCAATCCTCTGAAGTTCAGCTCTTTGGGGCTCAGTGAGAATGTGGGGACGGATTCCCCCGGGAATTAGCATTGAACATAAAGCCCGATACCTTTAGCGCTGCAGGCCCGCGGAATGGCCCCACTCTACGTAATCTTCACCGCTGCAATGAGGACAAAAGCGGTGAGAATTGGCTGTTTCGAGCAAGGCGTCGGCCTGAGCATTGACTTGACCACGGAGCTGATCGGCAAGGCACTTTTGTCAGGTCAACGGGAAGGTTGCTAAGCTCTTTTCAATAGCATTAATGTCGGCTCGCTTCATGATACGCTCCACTGACGGGCTGTTTATACAGTGGTATATACAGTATTATTGGGGCGTACCGACAGTGAAAACCAACATAGCCATAAATATTCAGTATTTGGTGTCAACATGTCCTGCATCTTGCTAGGTGATTACCAATCCCTCTCCCGTCTCTCGATCCCGCTCTTCCTGGAGCGTATCTCAGCTGGCTTCCCATCCCCGGCCGAGGATTACATCGAGAAAACCCTGGACCTCAACGAGCTCTGTATCGAGCACCCAGCGGCCACCTTCTTTGTGCGGGTTCAGGGTGAGTCGATGATCGAGGCGGGGATCTTTCCGGAAGACGTGCTGGTGGTCGACCGCTCGTTGAGGGCAGGGCATGGTGACATCATCATTGCTAGCCTGGCCTCGGAGATGACGGTCAAGCAGCTGCATCTGACACCATCCCCGGTCCGGCTATTGCCGCGCAACGCGGCCTTTGCGCCGATCGTTCTCGATGAAGACGACGAGCTTGAAGTCTTTGGCGTGGTCACCAACGTGGTTCGTTCTCTGCGGCGGGGAGGCAAGGCATGATGGCAACGCAACCCGTGTCTTTTGTCACCGTCCGGCGACGGTTTGATTTTCGCAGCATTGAAGTGGGTCGCTGGGTGACGGAGCCGGAGCGGGATCGCGCGGCGGGCCGATTCTACCGGGCTCTGTGCGATTTGATGACGATTCTCAATGGGCCGGAAACCCTGGTCTCGCTGCGGGGCACGCTGGGGTTGCAGTATGGCATCGGTGGCCGGCCCGGGGTGGCGGCGCATTATATTCCCTCCACTCGGCAGTTGGCTTTGGCGAAAAATGCCGGCGCCGGCTCTCTGGCCCATGAATGGTTCCATGCCTTTGACCACTACATGGGGGCCAAAGCGTTCCGGCAAGGGAAGCAATCGGCGTTCGCCTCCAGCGCCTGGCTCAACAGCCTCCACCGCAAGCCGCACACGCTCAACGTTCTGCTGGGGGCCTGTTTTCAAACGATTTTGCTGAACGAGGAAGGCTCGCAACCCAGCGACCTGTTTCGCTGCTCCCAAGAGGCGGACAGGAAGATGAAGGTGCTGTATTACGCCCGGCCGGAGGAGCTCTGCGCCCGGGCTTTCGAAGCCTTTGTCGAAGACAGCGAGCCCCGGAACAGCTTTCTGGTGCGCGGGTCGGTCTGTTCGGATGAGGCTAAAGCCGGCCTATACCCCCAGGGCGAACAGCGACAGCGGATCAACGAGGCCTTTCAGACCTACTTCGACGCCCTGGGTCGGGCCCTTCACCGGCAGCAGGCCAGGGCCGGATGAGCTCCGTCTTCGCGCTTGTCGACTGCAACAACTTCTACGCCTCCTGTGAAAAGCTTTTTCGTCCCGACCTGAGAGATACGCCGGTGGTCGTGCTTTCCAACAACGATGGCTGTGTGGTGGCCCGGTCGAAAGAAGCCAAGGCGCTTGGTCTCAAGATGGGCGTGCCGGTGCACCACATCAAGGAGGAGATACGCCGCCACGGCATTCAGGTGTTTTCCTCCAACTACACGCTGTACGGCGATCTGAGCCGCCGGGTGATGACGACGCTGGAAGCTCTGGCCCCGAAAGTGGATGTGTATTCCATCGACGAGGCGTTTCTGGATCTGACCGGGATCAGCCAGGTGGTCACTTTCGAGGACTTCGGGCGTCAGGTGAAAGACACGGTTTACCAGAATGTCGGTCTGCCCGTTTGTGTCGGGATTGCGCCCACCCGAACGCTGGCCAAGCTGGCCAACTATGCGGCCAAGAAATTCCCGGCAACCGGCGGAGTGGTGGACCTTACCGAAACAGGCAGACAGAAGCGCCTTATGGAAAGAGTACCTGTCGACGAAGTCTGGGGGGTGGGGCGCCGGATAGCCGCACGCCTCGAAGTGATGGGTATCACCACCGCCCTGCAGCTGGCCGAAGCGGATCCGGCGACCCTGCGACAGTGTTTTTCGGTGGTTCTGGAACGTACGGCCCGGGAGCTGAACGGCATTCGCTGTTTGCCCTGGGAGGAGGTGCCTCAGCCGAAGAAACAGATCATGTGTTCTCGCTCCTTCGGGCAGCCGTTGACTCGACTGGAGGACCTCGAGGAAGCCGTCGCGCACTTTGCCGGCCGGGTCTGTGAGAAGCTTCGGGCCGGTGATCAATTCGCCGGCGAGATCATGGTGTTTATTCGGACCAATCCGTTTCGCTCGGATGTGGCGCAGTACTCCCGAAGTGTCACGGTCAGATTGACGACGCCGAGCCAGGATTCGCGAGTTATTACCGGCAAGGCTCTGGCGCTTTTAAGAGGACTTTTTCGCCGTGGGTACCAGTATGCGAAAGCCGGGGTTCTGGTTAGCGAGTTGGTGACCAAATCGGCGCGGCAAGCTGACCTGTTTGAAGATGAGTTATCAGACACCCAGAACATCACCCGGTCCGAACGGCTTATGGCGCTGATGGACCAGGTCAACCGGCAATCCAGTGGTGCCCTGACCACCGCCCGGCAGGCGGGCAATAAGGCCTACGTCATGCGCCGCGAGCATCTGTCCCCGGCCTATACAACCAATTGGCATCAGTTGCCAAGGGTGACGTGAGGGGGCATTGGATGAACCACGAAAATACGCTCGAATACGCCGGCTGTGTGTAATGATGGGTCGTCCAGTTTCCTTGCGGTTGTCAGCACTCGCGTCAATGGTGGTTCGCACACATTCGCTATACTGAAGCGATAAATTCAGGGGAAGCTTTTTATGTGCGGTCGCTACAACGTTACTGATTCACCGGAGATCCAGGAGCTGATGGGGCAGCTGGGCCTGCCGGGTATTGCGCCGCGCCCTCAGCTGAACGTCCCTCCCGGCGGTACCGGCGAGTTTGTTATGGAAGCTGGAGGTTATCGTTACCTGGAGCCGGGAATCTGGTCACTGCTGATCGAGCCACGGCCGGAGGGGCATGGGTTTCGACCCAACCCGAAGTTTCATACCTTCAATGCGCGCAGCGACCGGCTCGTCAGCAGCCCACTCTGGAAGAAAGTCTATCCCACCCATCGCTGCATAGTGCCGGTCAGCGCCTTCCACGAATGGCAGGGCAAGCAGGTCTACAATATTCACCCGCAGAGTGAGGCCACTGCGCTGGCTGGATTGTGGCAATCCTGGCATTTTGGCGAAGAGCAGGTGAGTTCCTTCACCGTTATCACGTTGCCACCGCACCCCGGGTTCAGTCATATCCATTCCAAGAGCATTCCTCTGATGCTCCGGCCGAAGGACTTTGACCTTTGGCTGGATCCTGACTTTCATCACACCGATGCCTTCGCGCATTTGATGAAGGCTCATATCCCGGCCCCGTTGGTGTGTGAGCCGGTCAGGAGTCCCAATGACCTGAAACCCATTGCGGAAGGCGAAGTCCTTCTGGCAGATTAAGAGCTAATAGAGGGTCAGAAAGTGGAGCCTTTGGATGATAAGGGATGAACAGCCAAATCTCACTGACCAGCATGGTGACGCCGGCTTTCGCTGGCTGCTGGATCGTCGAGAGGAGTGGGGGCTAACTAATTCACAGTTGGCTTGCTTGCTGGGCGTCTCCGCCGAAACGTTGCTCAGCTGGGAGTCGCAGACAGCAGTCGGTGAGCTTGTAAGAGCGTCTTCTGATGTCGTAGAGTGAATCGGCCTGCTGTTAGGACTTCATAAAGGGCTTGTGATCCTGACCCCCTCAGGCCATGACTCACTAGCAGCGGAGTGGTTTCAGAAACCCGTGGACCTCTGGGATCTGAATGGGGGGTCTATTCGCTCACATCTGCTAGACGATCCGCGTACAGAAGCTCTGAGCGAACTGGTTAGCCGTGTTCGCTCGTCTTCGGTCTGACTGTTTGGGAAAAGGCGGCTCAGGCTGATTCTTTTGCTCCACGGGCGCGAGTTTTACCGCGCCTTTGGTAGGGCTGCCATCGTGTACCGGAATGAGCAGTTGTTTACAGCGGCAAGTAGAACAGCGTGGTCTGTGCTTGGCGTATTTCCCGCACAGTATGATTTCTGGCTTCGGGGCTGTCGTGCCATCCATCTTGCTGTGTCTAATATTTAAAAATAATGGACTTCGAGGTCCTAGCTAAAACCTTTGAGTTTTCCTCTGGGCCGATCGCTATCGCCCAAAAAGTCGGGTTTACCCTACAACATTCGGTCTCACCATTGCGTTGCTGGACGTTGCTGTTAGATTAAAAAGCAAGTGGCAACAAGGTTATTTATGCCCTTTTTTGAATTATTTGTCGTAGGGTTGGCTAGATTTATGGATTTTGAGAAACGACATCACCGCGGAGATTCTGTCCAAGAAAACTCGGTCGCGATCATCCGATTGTTTAAGCAAACAACTGTCATAACGCATGAGAAGTATGTTCAGCTGGATAGATCGGCTATAGATAGTCCTTCACTGGACCTCATTGAGCGTTATCTGCTAGAGGGACTAAACGGATTCATATCTTATTTCTTTGATGACGAGAAAGCCTCGGTGTTTCCCCAGTTTTTCATCAACCAATCGCCTACCAAACTTAATGATGAGGTGGAACTTTTTACGTCTATAGTAACGAAAGGAAGATTCTTTGAAGAGGAGATGATCTCAAGTCTTAGGTCTTCTGTGCGAATCCTGATCGAATTGATTATTGGAAATGTTGATGTTTTTAGTGACGACGAGGGCTGCGTTTTGAGTGATTCGGAAACTGAGTTTCTGAATCGTTATGCTCGCCAGTTCCTCAGACAGAATGGCTGTAAGAGAATAACAGACAACCTATGCGTTCACGCCGGGTTTGATGATAGCGTAGGTATACAAATCAGCGATAGGTTGGCCCCATCTGATACTATTACCACTGATGATCAAGAGGTTTCTGGCACTGCCTTCCTCGATGGGTACATTTTATCGAAAAATATCGTTTATTTAGTTAATGAAAAAGGAAACAAGGGTGCTTCCAAAGCTTTCATTTGTGATCATCCAGAGATTCTGCAAAAAATTAGACAGAACCCGTTTTTAAACAGGGTTGCGTATACTGGTTACCAGAGAGGGGCAGGGGGGCGAAAGTCCAGCTTACATGTTACCTGGATCGAGGTTGTTCAAGACGAAGAGCCATCAGGTGAATTTAAGTTATCTCTATCATGATGCTAGCCGTAACCAAGCTACGGCTGTGTTTTAGTTTTCAATTGAGTAGCTAAAAAAGCCGTTATGATAAAGGCTATGCTCAGCTCGAAACGGTTGCGGATGTATGATTTTGAAGATGTGCTTAGAATAAGCCCACCATGATCACCAGTGGAGAACCACGCAAAGTTGTCTTGGCGGGTGTACTTGCTGAGCTCCTTCGATTTTTTGGGGTCGTCGCACACCGAAAAACCTGCCCCTGACAAAATGGGCGTAATATTATCAGCCTCCCCTCGGCTTCGTGTCTTGGCTACTACTTGGTACTGCTCATCTGGCACTTCGAAAAGCTCGAGGAATTGACGGACATAACTGCACTGCTCCCGTTTGTACATTAGCAAGTGCCCACCTGTTCCAACGAGCTGGACGATTTCTTCTAGAGGAAGGTCGGGTAAAGCGTCAGAAAACGCATCAAGATCTCCATCGAGATATTCAGCTTTTTTCATGAGCCTGAGCCAGGCATCGTTGCTCAGGCGTTTTATCAGCTCATCCGACGGTGCGGAATAGCCTGGTACTAACTGAGGTTTGCCGCTGTCCAAATCGATCATTTTGAAGCGGTGCTTTTTGCTGATTGCCGGCATCATCTGTCGTAGCTCTTCGACAACAACGGGCGAAATGCACATTTCGTCGCCAGCTTGCGCAAAGGGCACGCCCAATGAGGCAAGGCGTAGGGTTCCGAGGAGGTTACTCAACGTAGGTGGGCGGAATTGAAACAATGAGACGGGCGCCGTTTGGGGAACGGTAGACCTGATGGGCCAGTCGCAGGTCTGAATGGCCCCTGATAGTCGTCGAGTTCGGCCAGCAGGTAGCGGCGTCAGGCTATCGGCCCAGTCAGTCATCAGGTGGTTGTAGTTGCGGAAACCGGTACCCGCCTGGCTGTGCCCCATGGCCCTTGCTAGCGCCATGGTTGAGCGCCGCGATACAGAGCAGTTATCCCCCAATGCGAGCTGCATTACCTCGTATCGTTCAGAGGCGGGGGATATTGCATTGCTTAGCGGGGTGTCAATACCAAACAGGATAGCGGCTAGCCGGTTATAAAAGGAATGGCGGGCATGGTGTAGTGAGAGCGCCGGATTGCCGGTGACGGTTTTAAGGACGCGTGCGATGGCGCTTGGAATACTGCCATGCACTGCGGTCAGGTTCAGTTGCTCGCCATCCAGTTCGCAGAGAATCGGACTGTTGGTGCGGTCCGCGGCTTTACTCCTGTACCTGGTCATCAATCGTTGAACGAGCTGGGCCTCTTCCTCTGTCAGGGAGAACATCAGCGGAATCGCCCGACGACTGGACGTGGTTTTAAGGCCCCGATTTCGATTTGATTGGACCAGTGCCCAGATTAGCTGTTCTGACTGACACCAATCGCGCCGCAGCAGCCCGATGGCCTCGTTTGCCCGAAGCCCAAATCGGTACGCCACCATGAGAACGAAGGCGACGAAGAGAGGGTGGTCAGTGGACTCACCTTCGGACTGGAGGATCTGTCTGAAACTCTGAAGATAATCCTGTTCAGTGAGGAGTCCTGGAGCCACGGTACGACGTACGACACCCAAGTCGAGCTCTTCCCAGAGTGGGCTGGACACACCGTGACTCTGGGCCCAGGTCATGAACTCCAGAAGCCTGGCACCAAAATATCTCAGATCGCGACCATGGTGACGCTGTAGTTCCAGCATTTGATGGCAGAGATCGGTAATTGAATCGTTGTCGAGTTGGGTGATATCGACATCGTAAGCAAGGCCCTGGAAGGGGACGGTGAGAGCAGATAGATAACGATGTAAGGACGAGTTGGCGTAGGGGACATGTTTTCTGCCCGGGCGCCCCTTACCCTGTCTGATGCGAGCCGCCAGCCAGTACCCGACGTATATAATGCTTGTGCTGACTGTTCCGGATGCTTCCTTACAGAAACTTTCAAGATTGCGGGCAAGTCTAACGGATCTTTCTTTGGGCGACGCTCCCTTCACGTTGGACCCGGACTGCGTTTTTGTTCCACTTCCCTGCTTTTGCCCAGGGCTTTCATCCAATAAGTCGTGAACGGCCTGGAAAAATACCTTGGCGCTTTCCTTGAGCGCTTCTGGATCATGGGCTGTCGTGATCAAACGACTGACTGGACTCCGTGCACGGTCAGGATCTTGAGCGTCGTCTGGTGTTTCGGGAAGCTGATAGACCACACCCTCGCTCAACCTCAGGTAGTCCAGGATGTGGGGGCTGGTAGGAGGGCTGCGTTCACTGAGAGCAGCGCTGACTACGCCGGGAAGCTGAACGAGATTGACTTGGGAAACGATCTCAGTCAGCCGATCAAACAACATTTTCACGGAAACCGTTTCGGGATCCAGCGACTGATCCGCAGGCTGGTCATCTGACCAGAGAATGGCCACCAGCGAGTTCAGGCCAGAAGGGCAGGACTGTTCTTCAAAATTGATGGTGGTGTGTACCCCGAAGCCGTGGGCCAACAAGCTGGCTATCTTATAGTCGATGGCGTGTCGCTGGACTGGAACAGACCAGTCCTTGGGGTCAAGGTCTTCATTATATTCGAGAAATATCTTGTCTTTCGTCTGAATCAGCCGATAGTTCGTCCCGGTCAGAATGTCGTCTATCAATCGACGATAAGTTATTCGTTTTCCTAGCTGGAGAAAGGTAGCGGCATAAATCAGTGCCTGAGTCTTTGAGAGCGAAGCCTTCTGAACTTCGGGTAAGGTTTCGGCCAGCCAGGATTGCAGCAAAGGCCAGAGCGTCAGAGCCCTTGGGGACTCGTCCGAAAGGAGGCTGCGTTCGCCTTCCATTTTGGCCATGCGACGCCGAAGCCCTGCTCCATGGATGTTGCCTGTTTTGTCGAACAGTTTTGTTAATGTTGAATAGCGAATAGCCGCTTGAGGATGGGGAAGGCCGTTCTCTCGAAGCAGCATAAGCAGCTCCAAATTCTGAACGTCCCTTTCCTCCAACTCTTTGAGGTCACGCTCCCCTATGAGCAGTTTGATATCGGCCCGAGCGGAGCGTATCGCCAGACTGATCGCCTGCCTCCGTTTTTGCTGGCGCTCTCGCTGACCAAATGGTTGCTGAGTCTTCTTCTGATCTCCTAAATCCTTTTCCAGCAGTCGGGGAGGGTCCGGCAAAGAATCGTGGTGGTCCGGAATTTCGAATTCCAGTGCTTCGAATAGCCGGTTGATCACCCCCTGGTTTTCATTCACATCGTCCAGCCAGCACCGCGGAGAGGTGTCGCCATAAGAAGCGGCTCCCCGCTCGGCATGCCCTAACCATCCATCAATGATTTCAGGGTGAACTCCTGCCCGAGAAAGCTGCTGCGCATAGCGGTGTCGAAACAGATTGGGCGGTAGCGGCCAGTCAAATAAGCTGTTCCCTGGTAATCCTTGAGAACTCATGGATTGCCATTTGAGCGTCGCGTCGAGCTGGAAAAACAGTGGAAGCGCGGATGATGTGCCATGACATAGCGAGCGAACGGTGTTTGCAAAAGCTGTTGATGAACCATCGAGCTTTTCCGCTAGTCCCTCAAGATGGCGCAGATAGGCTTTCAGGATTGACATGGCCTTGGCTGGAACGGGTACCAAGCGCCCACCATGGATTCCGCCATCGCTCTTATCATTCAGGTAGACACTGGCCGGTTCCTCACAAAAGTGATCAACCGATTCGAAAGGGTCTTTGAGATGGCGGCATCCGGTCGCCGCATACAGAGCCATAACGCAATATGTACTTAGCGTATTGTGGTAGGTGACCAGGTCGCTCTCGCCAGCTTCTTTGAGTTTGGCGGTTGCCGCTCTGATGCCGTCGACCAAGACCGAGTCAAGGGGATCAAGGAGGCTGCCGAGAAGATTTTGCCGGCCGGCTGTCAGACTCCGCGTGCTGGCTGAAACCGGAAGATCAAACCCACGTTCGACCTGATCAATATCCCAGTTTTGATAACCACAAGCGGCGGGAAGTGCGGCTCTCGGGTGTGCCTGAATTAATCGCGCCAGGGAATGATCGCCTGATCCGTTGAAAACGGTCTGCGATCGGGCATTGGCCAGTTTTGCGCTGGTCAGCCGGGGAAAGTGCTCTTTGGCCTGACGATTGAACCACGTTTCGGGTTTCTCATTCGTCATGACATCCCAGAGCTCACCGATGCTTCTCGGGGTGGCATCCTGGTTCGCACAAGCCGTTAAAAGCACAGCCTTTACTTTGTCCGGGATTTCCAGAGTGATTTGATCTGAGAAAGATTCAACAAGATCAGTCGTAGTTTCGTCGGGTCGCCAACTATTATGCCGGCGCGGAACGAGGCGGTAGACGGATCCGAAGTCAGGCGCGATGGCCCACTCCTCCTCCGGTGATTCAGCAATCTGAATTTCCAGTAGAAAAGGCAAGGATCGAGACAAAGTAAGGCAGAGCCACGTGCAGGCGGCGCCAAATGCCGTCAAGGGTTGCGCCGAGTCAAGCTCACGCTCTATCCACTGGTTTAATGCTTCAGTTTCCGGGGGAAGCGGTTTGTCCCAGCTCCAGGGCAGGTAATGGGACAGCTCAGTCGACTGAACCAGAATGCTTTGGCCCGTGAGTTGTTGTCGCTCGGGAGTTTCTGTTGGATCGACTTCGAAGAATAGAGCGCTATTCGAATCCTCGTCTGCTTCACTTCCTTCGGTGTCAGTGGGCAGTTCCAGTTTCTGATAATGGCGGCCATTGAATTCTAGTTCGGGAGAGAAGATCTCACGGGTGCCGAAAGTTTCGACATTCAGCTTCGGTGCCAACCGAGAATCATAAGAGTCCAAGGGACTGCAATGACCGTTGGCGATGAAGTCAACTGCGTTGAAAAAACGTCGATCCCCTCTGTTTTCGCTGGTTAGTGTTAACTGCGATGCGGCTTGGCTCAATGCCAGGCTGTATTGCTGAAATGAGGGATTATGATCGAGTAATCGGTCTGCGCGCTTTAACAACGTGTCTAACAGGGCCCAGTTTTCATGATGTGGGGGCTTGAGAATGAAATTGATCGAATCCCGAATCCTCCCGTCTGCAATGCACTGCTGATGGATCAGCCGCTCCAGGGACTGCACCAAAACCCAGAGCCGAAATGAACGGCGAAGTTTGTAGTGGTGGCTGTTCTCTTGATCGCCCGCCAGCGGGGTGATCAGCATCAAAAGCACGAAATGTCGATTTTGGGTATCGGCGCCGGCCAACTTGAGCCTGGATTTAGTCTGGCTGATGGAGCCTGATGGCGGAATCATTCGATAGGTCGAAGCGATCTGAGGAGACCGCCTGTAGGCGGAACTCAGCTTGAGCAATTCGGATACGGTGGGTTGTAACGACCAGCTAGACAGAGTGAGTTGGGCTTCTGGGTAGGAAAGCTCCTGAACGACGTTACCGAGTCCGATGAGAGTCTCCGACGAACCAAGACCGTAGTAAACCAGGTCGAAAGCATGTCGAACTCCCTGCTCATCGGCCCATGCTGCCAGCTCTTGGTATCGAGTCTGCCTTACGGTCGTTTGATCACTGTGTTGCCCTGGTGCTCTGTGCCATTTCTGCGTGCCTTCATTTGTCATTATTATCCACACCGTCCACCTGTTACTTTCCCTCTCATAGTGCCTATCTGGTGGATTTAAGCCAAATTACGTAGATTGAGAACAGTAGGGGTGTTCTAAAATGGTCAGTCTCATAACCCGGAGGTCGTTGGTTCGAATCCAGCCCCCGCTACCATATAAAAGAAAGGCAGATCAGTGAGTTACTGGTCTGCCTTTTTTGCGTTTGGGATGGCAGAAAAAACCGCGTGACCCCCATTTCGGTAATTTACTCAAGTTTCTGTTAATTCAATGGTCTGCTAAAAAACCTACCATCAATTACGTCAAAATATTGGCAAATTAGGGCGCCAACAAATGACGTCTCTCACAGCTTAGCCAGCGTCGATTTTATAGAATTTCACAAATTCGACGAAAAACCGGTGTGAAAAGCTATGAGACGCGTCATCAAAATGTCAAAGGCATGGATTGCCGCGTTGGTATTAGGAATCGCCCTGGCTGGCTGCGGCGGTGGCTCTTCAAGTGACTCTGGTTCGAAGGCTGCAACCAATTCAGGTGTATTACAGAATTCCGGGCAGACCTCGGATAGTCAGCAGTCTATTAAGCGTGCGGCAGCCCTGAGCTGGAATGCGCCTCTTGAGCGACAGAACCAGGAAACTCTTAAAATGGCGGAGCTGTCCGGTTACGTCATCAGTTACGGCCAGGATCCGGCGAATCTGGATCAGACCGTACGCGTCGATAATGCCAGCACCATGGAGTACACCGTGGAAAATCTGGCAGACGGTACCTGGTACTTCAGCGTTCAGGTAGAGGACAACAACGGCCTGATCAGCCCGCCGTCTGACCTGGTTAGTAAGAACATTCAAAGCTGAAAATCTGGAATGCGGGGAGTCAGGTCAGTGAAGGCATCATTGGCAGCTTAAGCGTGAAGGCGGAGCCTGCTCCCAGCCGGGAATCTACTGAGATGGTCCCCCGGTGTTTTTCCACCACCACGTTAACGAACGACAGCCCCAGCCCGGTGCCATGGTTTCCGGAGAGCTCGCTGCTTTTCTGGCGGCGATACCGGCTGAACAGGTGAGGCAGTTCATGCTCGGCAATGCCTTCGCCCTCGTCGCTAACGGTCAGGCATGCCTCATGGCCTGCGCCGAATACCTGCACCGCCACAGTCGAGCCAGACTGGCTGTACTGGACAGCGTTGGTGATCAGGTTGATCACGGCCCGCTCCAGCAGTTCGGCGTTACCTTTCAGCCACAGGTCTTCCTGGCCGCTAAGCGCCAGGTGTATGCCTTTTTCTACGGCCTGTTCACTCACGCTGTCGCGGGCATTTTCGACAATGTTGAGAAGCTCGCATTCATAAAACCGGGTTTCGGTAAGCTGTTCCGCCCGGGCCAGTTGTACAAACTCTTCTGCCAGATGATAACTGCGGCGGGCCAGCATGCCGAGCTGGTCCAGCTGAGCGGTTTCAATCTGGCCATGATTACGCTTGAGCTGTTCAATCAGGGCCAGCTGCGACACCAGAGGCGAGCGCACATCGTGGGAAATGAAGTCGATGGCTTCACGGTGCTGACGCTGTTGTTCCCGCAATTCCGAGATGTCCGACACATTGGCAATGATACCGTTCTGGTCGCTACCGGGCAGGGCAAAAGGTGCGAAATGAATCAGAAATGCCTTGTCGGCCAGCCGCAGGTCTACCGTTCGGGTCTGTGCTAGCGTCAGAGTGTCGGAGACGGTTTCGTACCAGGGCGTGCCTTCACGAGGGTCATGGCCGTCCAGAAGCCTTGCCAGCGGCAGGCCATTCAGGCTGGGCATGGGCTCCCCAAACCATTCTTCAATGTGGCCGTTGGCAAACCGGATGACTCCCAGCTCATCGGTCACGATGATGCCATCCGGCATGCTTTCGAAACTCCGGTGGATGAACTGCTGCATCTGGCTCATCTGCGCGGTTGCTTTGCGGACCCTTTCAATGCGGGCAGAAATATTCTCACGCGGGTAATTGTGTGGCGCGTCGGTGTTGGTTTCTGCCAGAGGTAGCCTCTGCAGATAGCGCTGAATCGCCTCGCGGCTGAGATCGTTCGGTAACTGCAGCCCCAGGGTGTAGGGGGTACCATTGCGTTCGAGGCGGATCCAGCTCTCGTTGTTGCGGTGGACCCACTGCCCGGGGGAATCAAGCTCCGGGGTGTCGGCCAGGCTGAGGCCTTCGGCATCAATGATGTCTTCATTCTGTGCGACCAGCCAGCCCCGGGGTTGCAGCAGCGCACGAAGGTGGGACATTAGCTGGGCTGGATGTCGGCCTGAAGGTTTGGGGAGTGCCATCGATGGGCCCATGGCAAGTTCGTCGAGCTGTCGGTTAAGAAAACGAGTGGTCATGGCCAGGCGCAGGGCGCTTGAAACCGGGATGGCCAGAGTCGCGATAATCAGCGCATGGGCTATCGAGATCCAGAGAGTGGCGAACAACAGCAAGCCGGCATGGGTGACGACCAAAGCAAGCGCAATCAACAGGCACAGTGTCAGTGCGCGGGTCGGTCGCATTCTTGGTAACGCAAACGCCAGTACGATCAATGCAATCGCCGCTAATACCAGTGAAAGGCTCAGCGGAGCCCGGCTGATCAGTTCGTCGTCAGCGAGGGCGGAGTAGGCCTGGGCATGAAATTCGACGCCTGACAGGGGTTGCCTGAGGCCTGAGAAGGGCGTCGGGAGAATGTCTCCGAAACCGGCTGCGGTTGCACCGACAAAAACCGTCTTATTCTGAAATTGTTCATGTGAGGGAGGCTGGGACAATACATCGCTGTACGAATAAGCGGTGACCGTACCAGCCGGACCCGCCAGCGGAACCGCACGATAAAGCTGGCGTACGTTGGTATAGGGGGCCGCGTCCGGATCAGGCCCGGCAGAGATCGTGCCGCCCGCCGTTGCCAGCGCCAGGCTTGGCCAGAGAAGGTTACCAAGCCCGTTGCGCAGGTAAGTGCCGCGTGCGATTCCGTCTGCGTCCAGCTCGACATGGGCGTGACCGATTCCTGCTGCTGCATCTGCCAGTGCCGGCGAGGGAGGGTGCGCCGTGATCAGTTGGTTGCTGGACAGCGGGGAGAGGTGCAACGGCAGAATGACCTGGCCGTGAGAGCGCATGGCGGAGGCCAGTATCGGATCATTCGGGGTGGTCTCCGAAAACAGAATATCAAAGACGATGGTTTCCGCGCCCGCCATGCCGAGCCGCTCAATCAATCGGGCGTGGACATCTCTGGCCCAGGGCCACTGCCCGAGCTCGTCCAGGCTCTTTTCATCAATGGCCACCAGCGCAATGTCCTGGGATATCTCGGCTGGATAGGCGGTAATGAGGGAGTCGTAAAGCCAGAAGTTCAGGCGCTGTGGGGCATCAAAGGCGTGTAACAGCCACAGCATAGCGAGCAGTGGCAGGCCCAGAGTCCATGGGTTTGTTTTGATTGGCAACCAGTTCCGTGTCATGGGGCCTACTGTGGGCTCAATTGCGACCTTGGGCCAGCGCTATTCAAGGAAGAGTTCGCGTCCTGGCCCCCAGCGGCTTTCCAGAGGGCCGTCTGAAAGGGCCTTTAAGCGCAGAAAGTAACGCCTTCCGGGTATCAGCCGCAAGGCGGCGGTGGTGTCGGCTAGCTCCGCTTCCTTGATGATGTTTCGGAAGCCCGGCTCTTCAGACAACTGCAGTCGGTACCCTGAGGCGGTGTCGACTTTTCCCCAGAATACGCGCACCTGTTTGTCAACGTAGTTCACGCTGATGATGCGTACCGGGGGCAGAGTGCCATTGATGATCAGCGTGCGGACTTCACTGGTGGCAACGGAATTGCCGCCGGCCTCGGTGACCACGCGCCAGTAATATTTGCCGGGTGACAGCGGGCGAGATGGTAGCGCCCGCTGGTCAGGTGCCCACTCGCTGGTAGCGATGACGTTGCTGAAGCTTTGGTCGTCGGCAATTTCGATGTGGGCCACTTCGTTCTGGCCCCTTAGCTGCCAGCGGAACTCTGGCATATCATCGTTTACGGCTTCCCCTGACGCGGGCATGGTCAGCTCGGCCGCGCGGGCCTGCAGATCCACCTTGAAATCCACGGTACCGGGCATGCCTGCAATCCCGCGACTGTCCAGCGCCGCCAGTTGTACCTGATAGTTGCCGTTGTCGAGCAGGTCGAGGTTGTAGTTGATATCTTCCAGATTCGCACTTTGCAACCACCGGCCGGTATCGGCTTCGAATACGTTTACCCGGTAACGTGAAGCGCCATTTGGCTCCCAGCTCAGGGTTTCCGGTAGTTGGGTAAGCTGCGTGGGCATCGGATTGATAGTCGGCGCCGGAGGCAGTCTGCGAATATTTATGTCATCGGAACGGCCGCTGGAAACGCGGGCGCTGTAGCCCCTGGGAATCACTCGGGTTTTCCCTGTTGGGCCAAAGGCCACCCGGCCCTCGGTCACTCTCAGGTCCGTGCCTGTGGCGTCTGTTTTCAGGGTAAACATGGTGCCGCGCACGGCGGCCACGGCGGAAGGCGTCTCGATCTCAAACCTTGACCCATCTTCAACAAAGGGCTCCACCCGGGTTTCAAGTTCACCATCGTTCAGGCGCAGACGCGTATCCGCCATGCCTGACTTGCCATAACGGGTCAGCCGGTTGAAGGCGAGACGGGAATTTGGTGATAGCCTCATTGTTGAGCCGTCAGCCAGTTCGATGGTGGTACTTCCTGAGTGGGAAATGACCTCATCACCGACGCGGATCAGGGTTCCGGATGTCAGGGGGCGCTTGCTGCTGTCGCGCCCGGAGAAAATCATCACCTGACCGGAAACCGAGGATGCCCGGGCCGGGTCCGGTTGTTGCTGTAGCCAGGACAACGGTATTTTTACGGTATCGCCACTCTTCAGCTGGGACGAATTCACAAGATTGTTGTGCTGAAGTATCCGGGAGGATGAAATGCCGCTGGCCAGAAATCGGTTGGCGATGCCCTGAACCGTCTGGTCGGCCTCAATGGTGTAAGTCCACTCGGGCACGCTCGGGCCAGCGAAACCAGACGAGCCTGCCTCGGAACCACGGCTGATTGACAGCTCTGCCTGGGCGGACGCGCTCAGAAGCAGGCTGGCCGAAATAAGGCAGCGGACTAGGGTCGATCTGATAGTGCCTTTCTTCATTTCAAGCCTGTTTAACCTCTGAATGCCCGATGGCGGGGTCCTGCTGGCTAACCACCGCTTTGTCCGCTGCCATTGCTTCCAGGCGATAGCCACGCTGATAGATGGTCTTGATGCGGAACCCGTTTTCAGGGTTCAGGCCAAGTCGGCGTCTCAGTCGGCTCATGTGGGTATCAACCGTTCGTGTATTGATGTCGCTGGCCATGCCCCAGACGCGCTCAAGCAGCACTTCCCTTGTTAACAGCCGCCCCTGGTTCTGGAACAGGAACAGCGACAGATCAAAGTCTTTGTCGGTCAGCGTCAGTGGCTCATCATGCAGGGCAATGGTCCGCTGCTGGGTGTTGATCCGGAACGGCCCATAGGACAGAATTTCTTTCTCGTTATCCGGATTGGTACGCCGGGCCAACGCATTGATACGTGCAACCAGTTCTGCCTCGCGCGCGGGCTTGGACAGGTAGTCATCAGCGCCAGCATCCAGAGCCAGAACGATATCGGCTTCGCTGTCTCGTTGGGTCAGAAATACCACGGGTATTTTCCAGTTAAGCTGCGCGCGAATCTGCTCCAGAACCTCAATGCCGGTGGTGTCCGGAATCTGCCAGTCCAGGATCAGAAGGTCGTAGCTGCGGTGCAGCACGGCGCTCAGAAATGCCTGACCCGACGGGAAATGATCGCACTGATGCCCACGTTCAAACAGAATGGCCTGAATGTGTTGCGCCTGTTCCCGCTCATCTTCCAGAAGTGCAACGCGCATTTGCCACCCTCGCCGATTTTTTGCTGATGAAACAATAGTATGACAAAAAATGAAAGCCGCTTCAGTGTCGTTATGTAGCCTTCGGTAAACGAACGGCTGGCCGTCCGTCCAGGTCATTCACTGTTTGTCGGCAGGCAGGGAAATTACTGCAGCCCCAAAACCAGCCTTTTGTGCCTTTTCGCCGGACCAGCGGCGAAAAGCAGTGGGGGCAGGGAACCGGGGCGTCGCCGCTGCCATCGCCGGGGCTGGTGTCGTCGATCGGCCGGGTGCCGTTGCAGTCAGGAAACCGGGTACAGGCTTGAAAGGCTCCGAATTTTCCTTCCCGTTCACGCATGGGCGACCGGCATTTGGGGCAATGAACGCCGCCGGTTGCCTCGTCGGGCTGCCCGGCTCGGCCGGGTTCGGGCTCTGCCATAAGCTGGCGGATCTGGGTTTGCAGGTCTGCCAGGAAGCGCTTGGGGTCGCCTTCGCCGCTGCGTATCTGCTCCAGCGTGGATTCCCAGATGGCCGTCATGTCCGGAGCACTGACAGATTCGGGCAGGGATTCAATCAACGCCTGCCCCTTGATAGTGGACCGGATATGGCGCTTTTCCCGAACCAGATACTCGCGCCGGAACAGCGTGTCGATAATGGCGGCGCGGGTGGCTTCGGTGCCAAGGCCATCGGTTTCCCGCAGGGTTTTTCGCAAGTCCGGGTCGCTGACAAAACGGGCAATGTTGGTCATCGCAGAGAGCAGCGTGGCATCTGTAAAAGGCTGGGGTGGCTGGGTTTTACGCTCCTTTATGGCGACTGACTCGCAGAGAACCGGGTCGTCGGCCGACAACCGGGGCAGAGGCGCCTTTGCGGCCTTCTGCTGGTCCTCCCGCTGGCGGATTTCGAGCTGTTTCCAACCGGGTTCTGCGACGGCGGTTTCGGTTGCCCGGAAATCGTGTTCGCCGATTTTCAAGGCCAGGCGACCTTCGCGATGGATGGCATCGGCAGCGAATTGCATCAGGTAATGGCGGCTGATGAGGTCGTAGATCTTTTGCTCTGCCTCGCTCAGCTTCCCGGAGCTGCGTTGGCGGGCGGTCGGTATGATCGCATGGTGGGCATCGACTTTCTTGTCGTTCCAGGCCGCCGAGCGCCGGGATAAATCCGCTGTTTCACAGGCCTGATCAAGATCCGGAGCTACCTTGCGTATTGCCTGTACCACCGCATCGCGCTGATCAAAGTGTCCCTCGGGTAGATACCGGCAGTCTGAACGTGGATAAGTGATCAGCTGATGGCGTTCATAAAGATTCTGGGCCACATCCAGCACGTCTTTCGCGCCCATCCGGAACAACCGACCCGCTTCAATCTGCAATGCCGACAGCGACAGAGGCAGTGGCGGAGCTTCGTTGCGGTCCCGGAATCTGGCTTCGGTTATCTTGCCGGGCCGACCCTGAACCGCGGCTGCAATCTGTTCGGCAACCTCACGACTGAGAAGACGACCTTCTTCGTCAAGGTGGTCCTGATCGGCGTCTGACGGCATCCATCGGGCGGAAAAGTGCTCTGCTGGCACCTGTTCGTCGGTTGCGTGGCACGTGGCCTCAATACGGAAAAACGGTTTTGGCTCGAAGTTCTCGATGGCCTTGTCGCGGGTGACGACAAGGCCAAGAACCGGTGTCTGAACCCGCCCCACAGAAAATACGCCCTGTTCCCCCTGCTGCTGATAGGACAGGGTGTAAAACCGGGTGAGATTAATGCCGTAAAGCCAGTCCGCTCTTTGGCGGGCGAGGGCAGAATGGGAGAGCCTGCGGAACTGACGGTTGTCCTGGGGCGCGCCGATGGCTTTGGCGACGGCGCTGGGCGTCAGGTCGTTGATTAAAATTCGCTCGACGGGGCACTTGACGCCGGCATAGCGGATGACCTCGTCCACCAATAGCTGCCCTTCGCGGTCGGGGTCACCGGCATGAATGATCAGTTCTGCCTTTCGCATCAGTGACTGAAGTATTTCTAACTGCTTGCTGACGCTGGCCTTGGGTGTAACCTGCCATTGGCCCGGGAAAAGCGGGAGGTCTTCACGGCGCCACTTTTTCCACCGCGGATCGTACTGGCCGGGTTCGGCGGGCTCCAGCAGATGGCCAATGCACCAGCTGACAGTGCAGGCGTCGGCTCCCTGGCCACAGCGAATCCAGCCTTGGCCTTTCTGGTGCGGAGCAGGCAGCGCCGCGGCAATAGCGCGGCCCAGGCTGGGTTTTTCGGCGATGTACAAACGCATAGGTTTCAGCGGGTCAAAAAGGGCTTAGGAAGATGGCGCTTTGCCCCAATCCTGTCAAGCAAACCGGGCCCCTGCTGTAGTAGACTGGCGGCATACGCACTGGAACAGGAGTGACTTCGGTCATGACGATTCAACACACGATTGAACAGAAGCTGGGGCAGGCTTTCAACGGTGATTATTTTGCTGTCGAGAATGAAAGCCATAAGCACAGCGTGCCGCCCAATTCGGAAACACATTTCAAGGTGACGCTGGTGTCTGCGGACTTTGAGGGGCAAGGCAAGGTCAAGCGCCATCAGTCAATTTACGGCCTTCTGGCGGCAGAGCTGTCCGGCGGCGTTCATGCATTGGCACTTCACCTGTATTCGCCAGCCGAGTGGGCCGAATCCGGCCAGGCGGCGCCGGAATCCCCCGACTGCCTGGGGGGCTCAAAGCACGATTCGGCCTTTGCCGCAGGGGGCAGCCAATGAGCCAGTTTTTTCAGATTCACCCGGTAACGCCGCAAAAGCGACTGATCAATCAGGCGGTGGAAATCCTGAGGAAGGGTGGTGTAATTGTGTACCCGACAGATTCTGCCTATGCCATCGGCTGCCACCTGGGCGACAAACAGGCGGCAGACCGCATCAAACGCATTCGAAGGCTGGATGACAAACACAACTTCACCCTGATGTGTCGTGACCTTTCAGACGTCGGCGTGTTCGCGAAAGTGGGTAATACTCAGTATCGCTTAATGAAGCAGTTCACCCCTGGGGCCTATACCTTCATTCTGGATGCCACCAGCGAAGTGCCCCGCCGTCTGCTGCACCCCAAGCGTAAAACCATTGGTATGCGCGTGCCCGACAACCCCATCGTTCAGGCATTGCTGGCGGAATTGGGCGAGCCGATCATGAGCAGCACGTTGATATTACCGGGCGAGGAAGTTCCGATGACGGATCCGGAAGATATCCGGGACCGGCTTGAACACGAGCTTGATTTGATCATCGATGGCGGTTTCTGTGGGCTTGAAGCCACGACTGTGGTGAACATGACCGGACCTGTGCCGGAAGTGACCCGGGTGGGAAAGGGCGATCCGGGGCCGTTTCAGCTTTAGGGCCCTTCTTTCTATATCATCTATATCAGACTTTATCAGGCCCAAGCTAAATCAGCCCCGGGGCTTCAGGCCTGAGCATTCAGGCTGAAAGCGTAGCTTTTGGGTGAACTGAAGGCCTCGGTGCCGACTTCTGCTACCGACCGGCGAACGGAATCGTAACGGTGAACCAGATCCTGCAAGCCGTTAAACTGCTGGTTTTCACTGGTGATGGTGTCCAGCAGGGAGTTGCTGACGCCGTAAGCCTTATTCAGCTTCAGCGCGTTATCCATAAAGTGAAGCGTCGGTTCACTGGCGCTCAGCCTGCTGAAAGCCTCGCGAAACGGTTGACTGTTATTCAGGTCTGTTTCGATACGGGCGCTGCTGTCCGGGGGCAGATTCCCGCCGAGACGAACCCCGCCGTTTTCATCTCTTGAAACATCCATCTTTATGGCAGGGTTCAGTTGATACTCGGCAAGTTTGTGCCGCAGGGTTTCCCGCACAAAGGCAAGATCATGCCCCACGGTTTGCTTGTAATCGGCCATGGCCAGATTTCGTGCCTTGATTTGAAGCGGGTCGGTTTCCTGGTCCCCGGACGGCGTAAAACGGTCGTCGCTGGCAGAGGTCGCGGGCTCGGCAGATGACTTGCGAGCAGTGCCAGCTGCGGTTTTGCGGTCAGTAGCGGCGTTTCCTTCCGGAGAAGAAGTGGCCGGGCGCTTTTCCATGGCCTGCTGGAACTGGGCACCCGCCTGGATCAGCGACGTCAGTAGGGACATGGATGTTTCCTCCAATCAACAGTTGAAGCTAGTAAGGCTTATAGCTGACTCTTGCAGATTTCAGGCCAACACTGCTTTATTGCTCGTAAGCTGAACAACTCAGGACTCGGAAGAAAAGTTTGCCGCCCACTCCAGGGCCTGTTGGTGCGGTATCGGTCGGGTGTAGTAAAACCCTTGCCCTACCTCGCATCCCATGGCAATCAACCGGTCCTGAACCTCGCGGGTTTCGATGCCTTCGGCGACAATCCGTCTGCCGAAGTTATGGGACAGGCCAATGATGGCACCCACGATCAGTTCGTCGTCGGGGTTATCCAGCATTTCTGTCACAAAAGAACGGTCTACTTTGATTTCATCCACATTCAGCCGCCTGAAGTAGTCCAGAGACGAGTAGCCGGTTCCGAAATCGTCGAGTGAGATCTGAACGCCGAGTGCCTGGCACGCTGTCAGATTGGCGATAACCTTTTCGGTGTTATCCAGTGTCGTGGTTTCAAGAATTTCCAGAACCAGCCGGGATCTCATAGCGCTGCCTTTGCCGGCAAGTGCAGATTCGAGGTCGGCCATAAAGCGCTCGCTAAGGAAATGCGAGGGGCTGAGGTTAATGCTCAGAGAATAGGGCAGCCCCTCGCGGGACCATTGGTCAAGCATTTCCATCGCGTCTGCGATAACGAACCGGCCTACATCAGCCGCAAATTCGGTGTATTCCAGGTGGGGCAGAAAAGCCCCCGGAGCCAGCAGGCCGTCTTTGGGATGGTTCCAGCGTATCAGCGCTTCGAAGCCCTCGACGGTATGGCTGCCCAGATTGATTTTGGGCTGTAGGTACAGTTCGAACTGGCTTTCTTTTAACGCACGTGGCGTCTGTTCAAGCACCCGGTCACGTTCTTTCCTGAGCACATGGGACTCCAGGTCAAAATGCCTGAACTGGTTTTTGCCGGACTCTTTTGCTGCATACATGGCCTGGTCAGCATGTCGCAGAAGCAGATCAATATCGACGTTGTCGTCGGGGTAAACAGTGACGCCCATGCTGCCGGATAGCTCGAACACGTATTCCCTGATGGTAATAGGGACCCGAATGGCTGCCAACATTCGCTCGTAGACCCTGTCGTTCTCAACATCACGTAAGATTGCGACAAACTCATCGCCCCCCAGCCTTGCGATCACATCGTGCTCTCGCAGCGACTCTTCCAATCGTCCGGCCACTTCTTTCAGGACAAAGTCACCCGCTGAATGGCCAAGGCCGTCATTGATATCCTTGAAACCGTCAAGATCAATAAAGCAGACCGATACAATCCCCTGGCGCCGATCAGCCTCAACAATTTCCTGTTCAAACAGCTCTGTCAGTCGCCGACGGTTTGGCAGGCCAGTTAATGAGTCGTAGTATGCCGCCTGCTCAAGGCTTTTTTTGTGCTCGTTTTTCTCCCGGTGCAGGCGTTTGCGCTCGATTAACTGCCCGACTGTCTGCAGCAAAGGCTCGAGTTCCCCCGCCAGCGTGTCAGAATAGCCACCAGCCCGGTTAGCCAGACCAACCAGGCCGACTCGTTCACTACCCGCATAAATGGGTACGCCGAAGTAGGACGAGATTGGTGGATGCCTATCGGGCAGGCCGCCGCGCCTGGGATCTGACGGGAAGTCGTTAGCAATCACGTACTGGTCTGCAGTCATGGATGCGCCCAGCAGATTATCGTTCTGCTCGAAAATCATGCCCCGGCGCTTAACCTGTTGATATAGCGCCTCTGTTTCGTGGTTCCAGGCGATGTTAGTGATCGCGCCGATTTTGAGGTAAGGGGTGTCGTCGGGGTGGTAAAGGATTTCCCCGACAAATCCGAACTGGCTTCCGGTCAGGGCGAGCAGGTCATTGAGAACAAATTCAAGGGCGGTGCTCAGGCTGTCATGGGTCAGGAAGATGTTCTGGGCCCGGTGGATGGAACGGTTTAAATGAGAAACCTCGATGGCATCCTGGTTGTCGCCGGTGAGATACGCCCGTTCGATTTCATCTTCTGCCAGGCTGGCTATGCTCCGGAGCAAGTCCAGATCCATCTCCTGAACCTTGCGGGGACTCTGGTCAATAATGCACAAGCTGCCAATTTTGAAACCGCCGGGTTCTCTGATTGGCATACCCGCATAGAAACGGACATAGGGCGGCCCAGTGACCAGCGGATTATCCTTGAAACGGACATCGCAGGTCGTATCCTCCACGATGAATAGTTTGTCCTCGCGAATGGTGTAATCACAAAACGCATCGGCTCTGGGAGTTTCATCCACCTCCAGGCCCTGCCTGGATTTGAACCATTGCCGGTCGTCATCAATCAGGGAAATCAGGGCGATAGGCACCTGATAAATCCGGCGAACAATGTTGGTCAGACGGTCAAAACGCTCTTCAGGGGCGGTATCGAGAATGCCCAGTCGTTTGAGTGCCGTCAGCCTGCGCTTTTCTGTCCAGCTTGCTGTCATAACGGCGTGCCTTGTTGTTGTCAGGCCTAGTGTTGTCGCCTTGAGAGCTTTCGTCCAGTGTTCGTTGCGATTACCGGGCGCATTGTCCCCGCACTTCAGCGAACGTGGACCGGCGAAAGCACTCTTACTCTTACTTTCAATAGCTGGTTTTGATAGACTATGCGCCCGATTTCATGGGATACACCATTTCCATCAACGATACTGAAACCAGACTGTGACGATTCTTCCACCTTAGCGTTCAAGTTATACCCTCCCTCTATTGCTTATGTGTTGAGCAAGGTCTGAGTCTTTGGCCCGTGTGCCGCATTGGATTCCCGGATTCCTGTGTCTCAACATTTCGCTGACGGAACTGCGGTGATCCAGTTTCCTAAATCTTCCTAAACCTCTAACCGGATTAACTCAATATGCTCAGCAGTGTGAGAAACAGCTGGTTTTCCAATATTCGCGGTGATTTACTCGCCGGCATCGTGGTGGCGCTGGCGTTGATTCCCGAGGCGATTGCTTTTTCCATCATCGCCGGTGTCGACCCGAAGGTTGGCCTTTATGCCTCCTTCTGTATTGCCGTGGTGATTGCGTTTGTGGGTGGCCGCCCCGGTATGATCTCTGCCGCAACCGGCGCCATGGCGCTGTTGATGGTCACGCTGGTGAAAGAACACGGCCTGGAGTACCTCCTGGCCGCGACACTGCTGACCGGTATGCTGCAGATTATTGCCGGTTATCTGAGGCTGGGCTCGCTGATGCGGTTTGTTTCCCGCTCCGTTGTGACGGGTTTTGTAAACGCGCTGGCTATCCTGATTTTCATGGCCCAGCTTCCGGAACTGACCAACGTTACCTGGCACGTCTACGCCATGACCGCTGCCGGTCTGGGCATCATTTACCTGTTTCCCCTGATCCCGGTCATTGGCAAAATTCTGCCATCGCCGCTGATCTGCATTGTGGTACTGACTGGCGTAGCCATGTATCTGAACATAGACATCCGCACCGTGGGTGATATGGGCGAGTTACCCGACACCCTGCCAATCTTTCTATGGCCGGACGTACCCTTAAATCTGGATACACTGATGATCATTCTGCCTTACGCGGTAGGCCTGACCGTGGTCGGTTTGCTGGAGTCGATGATGACGGCCACGATTGTGGACGATCTGACCGATACCACCAGTGATCGCAACCGTGAGTGCAAAGGGCAGGGTATTGCCAATATCGGATCGGGCATGCTTGGCGGTATGGCCGGTTGTGCCATGATTGGCCAGTCCATTATCAATATCAAATCCGGCGGTCGCACCCGGCTTTCCACATTGTCCGCCGGTATTTTTCTGCTCGTGATGATACTTGTGCTGGATAAATGGCTGGTTCAGATTCCCATGGCAGCGCTGGTTGCGGTCATGATCATGGTCTCCATCGGTACCTTTAGTTGGGGCTCCATCAAGAATCTCCGGGAGCACCCACTTTCGAGCAATATTGTGATGGTGGTCACCGTGATTGTGGTAGTGGTAAGCCACAACCTGGCCTTTGGTGTGCTGGCTGGCGTGCTGCTCGCATCGTTGTTCTTCGCCAACAAGGTGGGGCATTACATGCTGGTGACCTCGGATTACAACGAAGAGTCCGATACCCGTACCTACACCGTGGTGGGGCAGGTGTTTTTCAGTTCTTCTGAAAAATTCATCGAATCCTTTGATTTCAAAGAGGCAACAGATAACGTGGTGATCGACCTCAGCCGGGCTCATTTCTGGGACATAACGGCAGTGGGCGCTCTGGATAAAGCCGTCGTCAAGTTCCGCCGGGAGGGCGCCGACGTTGAAGTGCTTGGCCTGAATGAGGCAAGTGCTACGATTGTGGACCGGTTTGGCGTTCACGATAAACCCGATGCCGTAGAACGGTTGATGGCCCACTGACGGAGTTGAAGTTATGACGATTGAAAACCGCGACGCCGGGGACCCGAAACCTCTTAATGTTGTAGCCTGTATTGACGGCTCCGAAGCAGCGCTGGCTGTGTGTGACTACTCGGCCTGGGCCAGTCAGCGCATGGGTGCTCCGTTGATGCTGCTGCATGTTCTGGACGAAGAGAAATACCCGGCCCAAACCGATATGACAGGTAGCATCGGCCTCGGGAGCCGCGAACAACTGCAGGAAGAGCTGGTCAGCCTGGATCAGGAGCGCAGCAAACTGGCCCTGAAACATGGGCATGTGCTGCTGGACGAAGCAGAAAAGCGGGTTCTTGCGGCAGGAATCGATAAAGTGGCCAAGCGTCAGCGCCACGACGAGCTTGCAGGCTCGCTGGCAGAGCTGGAGCCCGATTCCCAGCTGTTCGTGATGGGTTTGCACGGCGAAAGCAGCGCTGCAACCGGTCGCCATGTTGGCAGTCAGCTGGAGACCGTGATTCGCAGTGTCCACCGGCCCATTCTTGTGGTGCCCGATGAGTATATCCAGCCCCGTAGCGCCATGATGGCGTTTGACGGCAGTGAGACCGCGTTCCGAAGCATTGAACTGCTGTCTGCCACCCCGGTTTTTCAGGGTATGCCGTTGCACCTGGTGTTGATAGGCGCAGATACCCCAGAGCACCAGGATCAACTCAAGCGCGCTGAGGGCTTATTGTCCGCTCAAGGCTCAGGAATCCATCTTGCCATTCGTGATGGCGACGTAGAGCAGACTTTGCACGCCTATCAGGAAGAACATGACATTGACGTACTGATTATGGGTGCTTACGGCCATTCCCGGATACGCCGGTTCCTGGTGGGCAGCACTACCACCAGAATGTTGGAAACGGCCAGAAAACCACTGGTGATTCTGCGCTGAGAAGCTCTCAGCTACGGGGCGGCGTGTAGATGAGTCAGCGCCGTTTCATGGCCATGCAGGCAGCCCGCCCGCCTCAAGGCATTCGTCCCTGCATTTTGTTTGCCCTATTTGATTCAAACTAGATCTAGGTTGAAATGGATGCTTTCCCTGCCTCTTTTCAGGTGCAGTTCAGGTTTGGATGTTGTAGTAGCGGCAATGCATATATGCTAAGGGGTGCAAGGCCGTGATCCATGCTCATAAATCAACAAACCAGGCGCAATTTCTGCTTCGACGTAAACTGACCGTTAGAGGATTTACCGACAGTCAGTGGGTGGACTTTGTTCAGGAACTGAATCATCACCCATGCGTCGATTTTGCAGAGCGCAAGCCGAAAGATCGGTTGATCGTCACTTTTGACGCCACCCATTGGTCTACCGATGTTCTGGTTGAGCTGGTTGGTACGCACGGCGGTCATTTGAAGGACGGTTGGTGGGAGCGCCGAAAGCTGGCACGGTACCGATTCGGCGATGAAAATACACGGGCAAATGCTAACCTTGATCCCTTCTGCTGTTCAAAAATTCCACCTATGAAGAAAAAGTAACAGGAGGTCACATGGAAGCGAGTAAGGAGCAGGACAGGACAAGCCGCTACGAAGAGGGCAGTCTGACGCTAGCCGGCACGGTTATGCTGGGCACCGGCGTCATGATTGGGGCCGGCATCTTTGCGCTCACCGGCCAGATGGCCGAGATGACGGGCGCGCTTTTCCCTCTGGCCTTTCTGGCTGCAGCGATCATTGTTTCCTTCAGTTCGTATTCCTATATCAAGATCTCCAATGCCTACCCGTCAGCCGGCGGCATTGGCATGTACCTGTATAAAGCTTACGGCGATCGCTTACCCACAGCCTTCAATGCCCTGCTGATGTATTTCTCGATGGTGATCGCCCAGAGCTTTCTGGCCCGCACCTTCGGCTCCTACACCATGCAGCTGTTCGGAGGCGATGAGAGTGGGCTTATGGTGCCAATTCTCGGGGTGTCACTGATTCTGGTGGCCTTTCTGATTAATCTGTCGGGCAACCGCACGATTCAGGGGGTGGCGTCCTTCATTGGTATGTTGAAGATCGGTGGCATTCTGATTATTGGACTGGTCGGCGTCTGGTTAGCCGACAGTCTTGCCGTCGATTTTTCCAACACAGGAGAGGCCGGTGCCGTTGGCAATTTTCTGGGCGCAACGGCGCTGGGCATACTGGCGTTTAAAGGTTTTACCACGATCGCCAACAGCGGGTCCGAAGTCAAAGACCCGCATCGCAACGTTGGCCGGGCCATCGTAATTTCAATTGCCGCCTGCGTGGTGCTCTACACATTGGTTGGCTTCGCTGTTTCCAGCAACCTGTCGCTCGCCGAAATTATTGAGAGCCGGGATTACTCCCTGGCGGCCGCCGCACGCCCGGCGCTGGGCGAATTTGGCGTGTGGTTCACGGTAGCCATTGCCATGATGGCAACGGCGGGTGGTATTCTTGCCAGCATATTTGCGGTGTCCCGGATGCTGGCCATGTTGACCGAAATGAATCTGGTGCCCCACAGCCATTTCGGCATGCCCGGAAGCATCCAGAAACACACATTGGTCTACACGGTGGTGTTGGGTCTGATCTTGACCGCGTTTTTTGACCTTTCACGGATTGCGGCACTCGGGATTATCTTCTATCTGGTTATGGATATCGCCATTCACTGGGGGGTATTGCGTTATCTGCGAGAGGATGTGAAGGCGACAATATGGGTGCCATCCCTGGCGATCATTCTGGATCTGATGGTGCTGGGTGGCTTTCTTTGGGTCAAGGTGGGGTCTGACCCCTTTGTAATAGTTATTGCCGTTGCCACCATGATCGTCATTGCGATGGGCGAGCAGATTTTTCTGAAATCTTCAGCAAGAAAAAAAGCGATGGGCGATGAGGATTCTCACGCGCACCGCCATTGATATCTATGATTTGAAAGTGAGGAAATACCATGATGGACGAGAACATGTTTGGTAACACAATGTGGGCCGGGCAATGGTTGTGGATGCTGGTGGTTGCGATTGTAGTCGTCGTACCAGTCTGGCGAATCTGCCAGCGCACGGGCTATCCGGGCTGGCTGGGAATTCTGATGCTCATCCCAATGGTCAATCTGGCGTTGTTGTATTTCATTGCTTTTGCCGACTGGCCCGCGGATAAAAAAAGGAGCTCAGAATGAGTGAGCATTCTTTAAAAGACCCTGTGTGCGGGATGTCGGTCGATCCCCACACCGCAGAGCATCTCAGCGAGCATGCGGGCAAGACCTGGTATTTCTGTTCTACCGGCTGCAAGTCAAAGTTTAATGACGATCCGGATAAGTACCTCGGTGACAAGAGTGAAGAGGCAGAGCCGGTAGCGCCCGGTACTATGTTCACCTGTCCGATGCATTCGGAGATCCGCCAGCAAGGCCCGGGCGACTGCCCGATCTGTGGGATGGCGCTTGAGCCAGAAGAAGTGAGCCTTGATGACGGGCCCTCCGAAGAGCTCACTGACATGACTCGCCGATTCTGGGTTGGTTTAGTCCTGGCGCTTCCTGTGTTTTTGCTTGAGATGGGTGGTCACTTTTTCGGGATTGACAAGATTATGTCGCCACAAGTCTCCAACTGGATTCAGTTGGTTCTGGCCACGCCAGTGGTCGTGTGGTGTGGCGCGCCCTTCTTTGTTCGTGGCTGGAAATCAGTCCTCAGCCGCAATCTGAACATGTTCACGCTGATTGCGATCGGTACCGGCGTCGCGCTGGTCTACAGCCTGGTGGCGACGCTGGTGCCGCATATCTTTCCGGATGCCTTCCGCCAGGCGGATGGCTCGGTCGCCGTATATTTCGAAGCAGCCGCCGTCATCGTGGTGCTGGTGTTGTTGGGCCAAGTGCTGGAGCTCCGGGCCCGGGAGAAAACCTCGGGTGCGATCAAGGCCCTTTTAGACCTTGCCCCGGCCACCGCAAGAAAATTGGAGGATGACGGCAACGAGTCGGACGTGTCGCTCGATCAGGTCAAGGTCGGCGACCGTTTGCGGGTTCGCCCGGGCGACAAGGTGCCCCTCGACGGCGAGGTACTCGAAGGCAGTTCCAATGTCGATGAATCCATGGTTACTGGTGAGCCCCTGGCGATCAGCAAGAAGACCGGCGACCCGGTCATTGGCGGCAGCATCAATCAGCAGGGCAGTTTCATCATGCGGGCCGACAAAGTCGGGCGCGACACCATGCTGTCCCAGATTGTGCAGATGGTCGCAAGCGCTCAACGCAGCCGTGCGCCGATTCAGGGGCTGGCCGACAAAGTAGCCGGCTGGTTTGTTCCGGTGGTTATCGTCATCGCTGTCATTGCGTTTATTGTCTGGTCTATTTTCGGGCCGCCGCCATCAATGGCGTTCGGGCTTATTGCAGCGGTCAGCGTATTGATCATTGCCTGCCCCTGCGCACTCGGCCTGGCAACCCCTATGTCAATCATGGTCGGTGTTGGACGCGGCGCCCAGGTCGGTGTCCTGATCCGGGATGCGGAAGCGCTGGAGCGTATGGAGAAAGTCGACACGGTGGTGGTGGATAAAACCGGCACCCTGACTGAAGGCAAACCTCAGGTAACACAGCTGGTGCCGGCAAACGGTTTCAGCGAGGAAGACCTGATGCGCTATGCCGGTGGCCTCGAAAAGGGCAGTGAGCATCCTCTGGCCCATGCCATTCTCGATAAAGCCAAAACCATGGAACTGACCTTGCCGGACGCCGAGGATTTTGACTCCCCGAACGGCAAAGGCGTCACCGGCAAGATCGATGGCAAAAAAGTTCTGCTTGGCAATCGGCTACTGATGGAGTCAGAAAGTGTCGATATCTCTGCTTCTGAGGACGAAGCGGACCAGCTCAGAAAAGACGGCGCCACGGTGATCTTTGCGGCCGTGGATGGCAAGGTCTGTGGTCTGCTGGCGATAGCAGACCCCGTGAAGGAGACCACGAAAGCGGCCATAGCCGCTCTGCGAAAAGAAGGGATTCGAGTGGTCATGCTGACCGGAGACAATCGGACCTCCGCCGAAGCCGTAGCCCGCAAACTCCATATTGATGAAGTGGAAGCGGAAGTGCTGCCGGAAGACAAAGGCAAAATTATTCAGCGCCTGAAGGACGAGGGCCGCATTGTTGTGATGGCAGGGGATGGGGTGAACGATGCGCCAGCCCTGGCAACCGCAGACGTCGGCATCGCCATGGGAACCGGCACAGACGTTGCCATCGAAAGCGCGGGCATTACGCTGTTGCGCGGCGATCTGATGGGCATTGTCGAAGCACGGCGACTATCGTTGGCTACGATGCGCAATATCCGGCAGAACCTGTTCTTTGCTTTCGTTTACAACACCGCGGGCGTGCCGATTGCGGCGGGGGTCCTGTATCCGGTTGCAGGCATCCTGCTGTCGCCCATCATTGCGGCTGCCGCCATGTCGCTGTCTTCGGTTAGCGTTATAACGAACGCCCTACGATTGAGGGTGGTGAAACTGTCAGACGACTAGGCTGATGGAGCCTCCCCGGAAAAGGAGATGTGTATGTCTTATACAATGGATCGCGTTATTCAGAATGCCGATTTTGCTGAAGTGGACGAACGAACCCGTAAGGCCTTGGCCGATCGGGGCTTTGGGGTTTTGACGGAAATAGATGTCAAAGCGACTATGAAAAAGAAACTGGACAAGGATATGGCTGCCTACACCATTCTCGGCGCGTGTAATCCAACCATGGCCTGGGAAGCGATTGGCCTGGAACCCCGGGTGGGCGCTATGTTGCCGTGCAATGTCATACTTCGAGAGACACCTGGGGGCATTGAAGTCAGCGCCGTTGATCCCGTTTTATCCATGAGCTCAATCGACAATGGGCGACTCAAGCAGGTTGCGGGTGAGGTGAGGGATATGTTGTCTGAAGTTGTTCAGGCGATCTAAGTCTACCGCACGTTAGGTCTTTGTTTCGGAGTCATGGTAGTTGAGTATCTTCTCTCCGCTAAACATTCACACTTATCGACGCCTTTTCAGTGCACAGGTTATCGCGCTGGCAGGAACCGGTTTAACGACGATCGCTCTGGCGCTGCTGGCCCATGACCTGGCAGGCGGCAGTGCGGGCCAGGTACTTGGCATTGCGCTGGCGCTGAAGATGATCGCCTATGTCGTTGTCGCCCCGCTGTTCGGTGCCATAGCCCAAAAACTTCCGCGCCGCTCTCTGCTGGTAACGCTGGATATTCTCAGGGCCTGCGTGGTGGCGGTGATGCCTTTTGTCACTGAGGTCTGGCAGATTTATGGGCTGGTTCTTGTTCTCAACGTGTTTTCAGCAGGCTTCACACCGGTGTTCCAGGCGACGATCCCCGATATCGTGACCGATAAAGACGAATACACCAAAGCGCTCTCACTGTCCCGCCTGGCCTACGATCTGGAAAACCTGCTGAGCCCGATGCTCGCGGCCGCAATGATTACCCTGATGACGTTCGATGTGCTGTTCCTGATGAATGGTGCCGCGTTTATCCTCTCGGCCTCCTTGGTTTTGTCC
>Ga0307981_1000370_pt1 | contig 45478 bp, 37 predicted proteins | sample OrgLakmetagen987_FD_201849 | JGI IMG/M metagenome (GOLD analysis project Ga0307981, IMG submission 201849) | Saline water microbial communities from Organic Lake, Antarctica - #987 | ecosystem: Environmental > Aquatic > Non-marine Saline and Alkaline > Saline | place: Antarctica: Organic Lake... | reverse complement strand
ACAGGAAACGTTACGCTTTATGAAGCAGTAAAAAGGTGGGCGTTATAAAAGCTTAAGCCTATCAAATAGGATGCCTGGAGACGGGTATGCCCCTTCGCAGCAACAATGCAGAGGGGCATTTTTTTTTGCCTGGCTACCTGGAAGACATACGCTATAAACACTAAGTCGAATCTATAAACATCTGAAAATCACTAATGTATTGCAATTAGAAAAAGATTTGAAGCTGTAACCTATTTTAGGTTATACCGTATACATCTGCATTGCCTAATAAACAAGCACAACAAAACTACACTAAGGGCAACAGGAAAAGAAAGGAATGACATCTCGCCAATTTTGGCGGTTTTCTATAATCATTACCCAAGTTCCGAATTTCTAAACCCTTACTACTATGAGGACAAAACGATCTATTGTAAGCCGAGTGCTTACCTTTTCCCTGGCATTAAGCCTTGCGGTTTACCCAGCGAGCGCAGTATTTGCCCAAGAGGCTCCACCACCCGCTGATACAAAGCCCACTTCCACTTTCCAACCTGCCATGTCTGTTGGTCTTAGTACCGGCTCTCACGCCTTTCTTGGTGTAGATGCTACCCTGAGTATTATTCATCCAGTCAATTTCCGGATATCCTACAACCGGATGCGCATGGAGGTGGACGGACTTAGCTTCAATGCAGCTTCACTTGGCTTCTCCGGTCAGGATCTCATTCTGAGCTCTGATCTGGATTTGAGTACCCTTGGGCTGATAGCAGAGCTGCCCATAGGTGAGAAAAAGTCCTTTCGTCTTATGGGCGGTTTGATGATCAATCTAAACAACTATATCAACGTCAACGGGGAGTTTGCGGATGGCGTATCAGTCAACGATTATGAGCTCACGCCCGAACGTATCGGAACAATCAATGTCAACTATACTACAGGCTCGCCCGTATACCCTTACTTCGGTTTAGGCTTTGGTCGTTCTTTAGGCGTCAACCGGCTTAGTTTTGCCCTGGAAGCAGGTGCTATGCTGAGAGGGCGCCCGGATATCAAGTTTAACTCTACGGGTTTACTAAGCGATAATGCCCAAAATGGCCCCGTACTTTCTGAAAACTTTGAGCGCGTACGTGTACATCCCTCGGTAGGCTTTCGCCTGGCTTATAAATTTAATTTGCCTAAGGAATTGTTTGGCCTGAGGCCCGGAGCGGAGGGTACATCTGAATTGGCAGAGGACACTGGAAACGAAGCAAGCCCCGAAAAGCAAATTTCAGAAGAGCAACCTGCGCTGCCTAAGCCGGTAGCGCCTAATGCATCGCCCTACCTGATTGTTAGGGGAACAGCTGTGGATGCAAAAACCGATGCAGTACTTAAGCAAGCCTATATTGAACTTTACAAGATACTGCCCGATGGGAGTAAAACTTTAGAGCGCACCGGTCCATATCCAAGTGGTCAGTTCACTTTGGGCCTCGACCCCGGCGATACCTACGAGATCAATATCACCATACCTGGTTATAAGCCCTTAAGAAAAGTGCTCAAAGCGGACCCGGCAGGAGCAGCTCAAACCATTGAACAGAACTTCCCGCTCGAAACTGAGCAGTAATCCTCGAAATCCAATCAAACAACATGAAAAAGATATTCATACCAACTTTACGCTTCAGCGCTATCCTTGCTTTTGCTTTTCTGGTAACCACCTGTACAGAAGAAGCCCGGGAGGATTTAATTGACGGCTATGTAGATGGCGTAAACCTCAATATTAATACAGACATCTTTCGCGTACCCGTTGCTTTCTATTTTGGTGATGCAAATCTGGATATGGGAGGAGATGCTCCTGACAACCTCAGTATTACCATCCAAGGCCCCGATAAAGACCTGATCTACTCTACAGATGGACAACGGGAACTAAAACCAGTAGCAGGTTTTCTTGAGATCGGCCTGGATAAAGAAGTCCAAATAACGGAAGACGACCCACTTGAACTCACCATTATTGCAGAAGCCCCTGGCTATCTCAAAACCGTTCAAAACATCACCTTGTATGATACCGCTTTCCAGTTTATCCCTGTAAATATGGTCAGTCTTAATCAACCGCCAAAAGGAGTGAGCCTGCAAATAGGCATGACTTCTGCGGATGCGGACGGCGTAATGCAAGACACCGCTTTCACAACCCCAATGGTAGCCGGCAAGGAAGAAATGGCTACCGTAAAACTGAAGCAAGGCACAAAAGTGATGAATGCCGAAGGTGAAGAGCTTACCGGTAATATCGAAGTACAGTTGGTTCACTTCGACAACCGCAGCGACGAGTCCCTAGCATCTTTCCCCGGTGGCTTCACGGCAACCAACGTTGTGGATGAAAATGGTAATGAAATGGACCCTATAGAGTTTGTGACCGCCGGCTTTGTTGCCCTCGATATGTTCGTAGGCAGCGACGAGGTTACGGACTTCTCCGAGCCTGTGGAGGTGGAAGTGGGCATCAACCCGGAAACCATTGATCCGGCTACCGGACAACAAGTCAAAGAAGGCGATATTATTCCTATCTGGTCGCTTGATGACAATACCGGTCAGTGGAAACATGAGGGGGAAGCTGTCGTAGAAAAAGGTGCTGATGGAAACCTTACAGCCACCATGCTGATTACCCACCTCTCGTGGTGGAACTTTGACTACTTCTATAACTCCTGCCGCGGGTATGAGCCGGTTAGACTGGTGATTGAATCCGACTACAATAACTACACTGAGGCACCTTTCCTCAGAGGGCAACTCTATGATGCCAATACCGGGCGCCGCTTTAGTTACCGCCGCTATTTCAGGGCGCTTAACGGGGAGACGATCAATATGTACAATATTCCGAAAAACAGGAACCTTTACATGGAAGTTTCGGAGGGCAATCAAGTAATTTATACTTCGCAGCAGTTTGCCACCATCTGCAATTCAACCACCATACTGGATATGAAAACCTTCGAGCCACCAAGCCCGCTGGTACTTGATGTACGCTTCTCTGGTATATGCCAGAGCGCAGGACCTGACATTATCATTCAACCCGATGCGGTGATCTACTTCCGGCAAAGTAACCAATTCTGGGAGCCTCTGGCTCAGGTGCGCGGTGGCCAGTTCTTTACTAGTCGCCTCTTCCGGGGTGAGGTTTATGATTTCAGACTGGTCTATGCTGGACGCACCTATGATTTCATGGATATTGTAGTCGAATCCCAGGTTCTTGAAGTAGAGGATTATCGCCTGAAAGTGGACCTCGACGATCCGGACAACCGGGCCTCTATTATTGTTGAAGATATTGTTATTCCCGAGGAATACTGCGACATCCTTTTAGGAGGATAAAAGAAACAGACGCATTTTTAAGAGAAGCCCCGCTAGCTGAATTGCTTGTGGGGCTTTTTTATGGAGAGATGGCGTAAATCAGATTTACTTTCCCACTTACACTTCCAAAAACTGCTCAACTGATCTGTAAGTTTGCAACGCGCCTGATATTCGTACAAAGCCTGTTAGCGCGCTTAGACCAACTCACCTTATTATTGCTCAGGCAGCATAGGCTGTCATCAAAGACTCAAATTCTAATCTATTGATACTCTCTGTATTATCACTTGCATTGCTCACAATATCGAGACTGAGCGTGTAGTAATCAAAATCCAGGGCATAGGATTTGAGGGTATGCTTTCCACTAATAATTTGATGCCCCAGTTGACGCAAGCCTAAATAGCTGCCGGTTTCCGTCCTAAACTTCGACAGTAAGCGCTTAACCAATTGCAGGATATTCTCCTGCCCCGGCTGCCGGTTCAGCAGTCCTACAGTTAATGCCAGCTTTATTTTTCGATCGTTCATGTTGTCTTTGTCAGATTTCAATGGTACAACTTTGAAACTGATTTTTTGTTTAAGAATCCTCCTTAAAAGTTTAAACAAAAAAAGCGGCTTAACCCTATTGAGTCAAGCCGCCTACGAAAGCAAAAGTATTCTTAGGGCTAGTCCACATTATCGTGGAGGAAAGAGTTTCCACCGCGGACTTCCAGTTCGTCATCATCATTAATGCTCCAGGTAGAATGGGAAGCTTCCTTAGAATCCTGCACATTGTCCAAATCTACGCCCCGGCGCAAGTAGGCGGGTTCGTTTTCTAGTTCAATGATAGCCTGCGGGTTGCTCAGCTTCACACGGTTGCTGCGCAGCCGCTCCCGGCGCTTACGCTCCTGCTCCAGGTGCTTTTCCTGGCCTTCCTCGGATGGCGCGGTTCCTTCCGGGCTCAAATAGGGCTCGTCGTAGGAATACCGGCTACGGTGCTGGTATTTTGCAATAGTCTCCCGAACGTCATCAAACTCTACGGTATTGTTGACCGGTCCGTTAGGTTCATACCCAATATCGGCTAATCCCTTTTTTTTTGCTTGATCCTCTACCCGTTTAGGCTGATCCTCATCCAGCGCAACAACGATCTTGTCATCAGCCGGTTTGCTGGTTTTCTTCTGTTTGTTATGCTCAAATCCAGTAGCAATAACCGTTACACTGATCTTCTCGCCCAGGTCTTCGTCATAGCAGTTACCCCAGATCAGATCTGTACCGTAACCGGCCTCTTCTTGCACAAATTCGGTGATCTCGAATATCTCATCCATCGTCACCTCCTTGGTGCCGGAAGTGATATTGAGCAGAATATGCTGAGCACCCCGGATATCGTTATCCTCCAACAGCGGAGAATGTAAGGCATCGTCTACTGCACGCTTGGCCCGGTCTTCGCCCTCAGCGGAAGCTGTGCCCATAATAGCGACACCACTTTCACGCATGACGGTATTAACGTCCTCAAAGTCTACATTGACGTAACCGGGTACGGTAATAATCTCTGCTATGCCCTTGGCAGCAGTCGTCAGAATATCATCCGCTTCTGCAAAAGCCTCAGAGATAGAAAGGTTGCCGTGAATCTGACGCAGCTTATCATTTGAGATAATGATAAGGGTATCAACATTCTTTTTCAGCTCCTCAAGCCCTTCATGGCCCTGAGAAGTACGGCGCCGCCCTTCGAAGGTAAACGGCAGGGTGACAATAGCAACCGTGAGAATATCCATCTCTTTGGCCGTCTTGGCAATAATTGGTGCCGCCCCTGTACCAGTGCCACCGCCCATGCCCGCTGTAATAAAGAGCATGCGGCAATTATTCTCCAGGTAACCCTTGACCGCTTCGATAGATTCTTCGCAGGCCATTTTCCCGATATTCGGTTTAGAGCCTGCGCCCCTTCCTTCTGTGAGGTTAGGGCCTAGTTGCATTCGGGTGGTGACCGGACTTAGTTCCATAGCCTGTGAATCTGTATTGCAAATCGCAAAGTCAACCCCCACGATGCCTTGCCGGAACATGTGCGTCACAGCGTTGCTGCCGCCTCCCCCCACGCCCAGTACTTTAATTATCGGGCTTTCGTCTTTTGGCAAATCAAATACCATAACTGCTTGTTTTTTGTTTTGCTGGGTTTTCCTGCTGCGCTTTGCGTACCACCCAACATGGTTAATTGAAGTATCAGCGTTCGTTTGTTGTGCGTTATCTGCTAAAATTCGTTGTCTGGTTCAGCTTCAAACCACTCTTTGGTGCGCTTGAAAAGCTGGTCATACCAGTTTCCTGCGGGCTCTTTTTCCATCAAAGCCTGTTCATCTTCCGATGCCTCTTCCACCTGAGCAGGAATAAGGCCTGCTTCCAGATCATCAAGGCCTTTGATTAGCAACCCAACTCCAGTAGAGTAGATTGGGCTGCTCAAATGTTCATGATAGCCATGTGCCAGGTGTTCTACCGGTGTACCAATCCGGGTACTCATACCCGTGTGATACTCCGAAAGTTTTTCGATGTGATTGAGCAACGCACCGCCCCCGGTCAGCACAATACCCCCGATGAGCTTTCGCTCAAAGCCTGAGCGACGGACCTCCCAAATCACATAGTCCAAAATTTCCTCTACCCGTGCCTGAATGATACGCGCCAGGTTTTTCTCGGAGATCTCCTTGTGGTCCTGCCCGCGCAAACCGGGAATGGAAATGATACGGTTGTCATACACTTCTTCTGCTAAAGCTGAGCCAAACTTCACCTTAAGCTTTTCAGCCTGAGGCTTCATTACAGTACAACCTTCTTTAATATCTTTGGTAATCACATTCCCACCAAAGGGGATTACCGCTGTATGCCGGATGATACCCTCCTGGAAAATAGTGATATCAGTAGTACCTCCACCGATGTCAACCAAGGCAACGCCTGCCTCTTTTTCCTCTTCGCTCAATACCGCAGATGCGGAAGCGATAGGCTCAAGGGTCATATTCGCTACCTTAAGTCCGGTGCGCTCTACACAACGGTGGATGTTGTTAGAGGCGGAAATCTGACCCGTAATAATGTGGAAGTTGGCTTCCAGCCGGATACCAGACATCCCAATCGGATCGGTGATACCCTGCTCATTGTCTACGGTGTATTCCTGTGGAATGACATGCAGTATTTTATCGCCGGGAGGCAGGACCAGCTTAAACATATCACTGATCAGACGGTCAATATCCCGACGGCTGATTTCAGTATGGTCAGTGTCCCGGGTAAGTATACCCCGGTGCTGCAGGCTTTTGATATGTTGCCCGGCGATACCTACGTGCATCACCTTAAAGGTTTGCCCGGCGGTGCGTTGTGCCATGTTGACGGCCTCGGCTATTGCCTTAACTGTCTTCTCAATGTTTGACACGACACCGCGCAGCACACCCTCAGAGGCGACTTTGCCGAAGCCCAGCACCTCAATTTTACCATGCTCATTGCGGCGACCCGCAATAGCACAGATTTTTGTTGTCCCGATGTCGAGCGCAACAATGATTTCCGATTTGTTTACATTGGTTTCACTCATGGGTATCATTTAAATGTAGTTTTCGTTTTCAAATTACTTTCGCCCGATGACTTGGTCATCGTAGGCTACACTAACTTCATCATAAGCCTGCCACCCTGTATAAGGCAGCACTTCTTTATAAAAAATCTTGATGCGGCGCAGCTTACTGCGGGCATCTTCAAAACTTCCAAATTCAATACGGTCACTGCCTATCTTTGGCACAAGGGTGATCTTCCCGCGGCTGTCGAAGTAAATTTGCTCTGACAGCGGTGCCAGGAAGGGGTCACTCAGAATAAGCTGTGCCAGCTGAAAAGCTTCCTTTAGCCGGTTGCGCTTACGTTCCAGAAAGGTCTCATTGTACGCAGGCAGGCTACCTGTTGCCACCAGCACTTTTGCGGTGAAATGGTCCGATAAAGGCATTTGAATACCATCACGGTCCAGGTAATAATTGTAGCCATTATTGTCAATCACCCGAAGAATCGGCTCCCTCGGGTTAATATCGATCACAATATGATTACCGGCAGTCACATAGGCTTCTGCATCCAGAATAAAAGGTTCTGCTTCCAGCACCTGCTCCAGGCGCTCTACATCAATATCACCTAAAGTCTGCCCTTCCAGAGGCTTGTCGAAGGCCCGTTCAATAGAGCCAAGTACATCTCCTTCAGCCAGCAGGCTGTTGCCGTCCGGTAATGGCTCGATATTGACCATTACATCTTTGACGGCACTACCGCCTTTCTGCTCAACTGCAGAGATGTAGATCACCAGCATACCCAAAAACAGGACCGCCCAGCCAATACGCCGTAGCGTCCGCTGCGTTTTAGGATCCATATTTTGTAGTAGCTGTATCGCCATTTTTATTGTCTTTGTCCCTCGAAGTATTGCTTCAGGGGAGTTCTAAGTAAATCAATATCACCGGCACCAAGGGTAAGCAGTATATCGGGCTGCCGTTCCTCTGCCAGTTGAAGTACATCCCCTGCCTGCACCAGGTGTTTGCGGGGATGGTTTATTTTTTCAAAAAGCCAGGCACTGTCTACGCCTGCAATAGGCGCTTCTCTTGCCGGGTAAATATCCATCAGCCAGATTTCATCCAGCTGCTCCAGGGCGCGTGCGAAGCCATCGGCAAAATCGCGCGTCCTCGAGAAGAGGTGCGGCTGAAAAACACCCGTCACCTCCTGATTTGGAAACAGCTCTTTTGCTGCTCCGATAGTAGCCTGAAGCTCTTCGGGATGGTGGGCATAATCATCAATGAAAGCCCGGTTTTTTTCCCGATATAAAAACTCAAACCGTCGGCGGATACCCCGGAAAGTTCGTAGCGCCCGCCGGATATCCTGATGGGCTGCGCCAAGCTCCAAAGCCACCGTTATGGCTGCCGTAGCATTCTCCACGTTGTGCCGGCCAGGCAAGCTCAGTTGCAAGCCCTCCAGCCGGTGCATCGGGCTTTGGTAGTCGAAAGTAAAATACCCGTTTTCTACCCGGATATGCACTGCCCGATAGCTGCCCCCTTCTACACCAAAAAGCGCCAGGCCCGGAAAATCACCCATCTCTTTGGCCCACCGGTACTGCAAAAACAGCTTTCCGCCCGGTTCCAGCTTTTTGGCGAAAGCCCGGAAGCCAGTCTCATGCATGGATTCCCGGTCGCCGTAGATATCCAGGTGGTCAGCATCCATACTTAGGACCACCGCAATATCAGGGCTCAGGTGAAGAAAAGAACGATCGTATTCATCCGCTTCCACGACCACCCAATCTGAACTGCCTTCCACGAAGTTGGTCTCAAAGTCAAGGGCAATACCGCCCAAAAATGCGGTACAGTCAATACCGCATTCCCGAAGCAGGTAGGTAGCCAGAGTCGTCGTTGTCGTTTTACCATGCGTACCAGCAATCGCAATCGCCTTCATACCCCGGCTGATGATACCCAGCACTTCCGCCCGCTTTTTCACAGGCATTCCCTGCTGCTGGAAATACTGCAGCTCTGCATGCGTGTTTGGTACAGCAGGCGTATAAACCACGAGATCTACTGCCTCCGGTATGCGTCCCACATCTTCTTGGTAATGTATGTCAATACCTTCTGCTGCCAGCGTTCTGGTCAGCTCGGTTTCTGTTTTGTCGTAACCGTATACTTTGGCTCCTCTGCCGTTGAAGTAACGGGCGATCGCACTCATGCCAATTCCCCCTACTCCGATGAAGTACACCGTTTTTATGTTATTCAAGTCCATCGGTTATTCCTTTGCCGATTGAGCAAGCCGAAGCACTTCGCGGGCGATCCGCGCTGCTGCATCCGGTTGTGCCATTTTTTGGATATTAGCGCTCAGCCGCTGTCGCCGTTCCGTATTATCAATTAAAGCGATAGCATCCTGAAGTATCCGAACCCTGGCTTCCGCATCCGGAATCATCAGGGCGGCTTCTTTCTTTACCAGGGCCTGCGCATTTTTGCTTTGATGGTCCTCCGCCACGTTTGGAGAGGGTATGAAAATCGCCGGCTTTCCGGCAAATTGCAGTTCTGAAATCGTCAGGGCTCCGGAACGGGCAACGATGACATCAGACATCGTGTAGACCAGGTCCATACCATCGATAAAAGCTTCCGCTTTTACATTGGGCAATTGAGCCGTTTCACAAACAGTGAACTCTGCTTCGTAAAGCTTACCGACCTGCCATAGCACCTGCACATCAGGGCGTGCCTTTAGTGCTGCCGCATTTGCCGCCATAGCAACATTTATCGACCGGGCGCCCAGGCTGCCGCCAAAAACGAATAGTATTGGCTTTGCCGGGTCAAACCCGAAGTGCCTGGCTCCTTCTTCCCGGGTCGCTTTAATTTGCTGCAGGTTTGCCCGAACCGGGTTTCCGGTTAGCAAAAGCTTTTCAGACGGAAAAAAGCGCTCCATACCTTCGTAGGCCACGCAAATTTTGTCTGCTCTCCCCCCCAGCAACCGGTTAGTAATACCGGGAAAAGAGTTTTGCTCCTGTAGCAGCGTCGGGATTCCCTGGCTGTTTGCTATCTGCAGCAGCGGTCCGCTGGCGTAGCCTCCAACCCCTATCACCACCTGTGGCTCAAACCGCCCGATAATCCGTCGGGAACGCCACAAGCTACTGATCAGCTTAAAAGGAAAACTCAGGTTCCGTAATGTCAATTTTCGCTGGAATCCGCTGATCCACAGCCCTTCGATGGGGTAGCCCGCTTTCGGGACTTTCTCCATCTCCATTTTTCCTTTGGCCCCTACAAACCGGATATCGGCCTCTGGTGCCAGTGCTTTTACCGCATCGGCAATCGCAATAGCGGGAAAGATATGGCCTCCGGTACCGCCTCCGGAAATTAGTATTCTGACAAGCGGTCGGGTGTTTAGCGCCCCCTCCTCTTCAGGCCGGTTGAGCACTGAGCCCTCCTCCGCTTTTTTGGTCGTTTTTGCCACACCTGATCGTTTTTCCCTTATTTTTTTAGCCTGCCCGGGTAGTCGATCAACTTCTTGATCTTTCCGCCCAACTCAGGGGCATTTTGACCTATTTCATCCAACTCCTTTTCGGAGGTATACTGTATATCAATGGTACCAGACCATTGACTTCAAATCACCTAACGAGCCGCTGGCAACCGTTCAACTCTTTTCTACCCTGCATCATCCAGCGTTTCAATATACTTACTTACACTCAGGATGATCCCAAGAGAGATACAAGTAAAGAGGATCGATGTACCTCCCATACTAACCATCGGCAGTGTTACTCCGGTTACAGGTACGAGGTCCACGGATACCGCGATGTTGATAAAGGCTTGCAGCACCAGGCTAATACTTAATCCTATGACCAGCATAGCACCAAATGCCTTGGGGCTCTTCGTCACCAATCGGGCAGAACGAAAAAACAAGGCCACATAAAGCCCTATGATCAAAAAGCCGCCAAGAATCCCATATTCTTCTACAATGATGGCGTAGATAAAATCGGAATACGGAGAAGGCAGGTAATTCCTTTGAATACTGTTGCCCGGCCCATTGCCCAGCCACTCTCCGTTGGCAATAGCGATCTTGGCTTGCTGTACCTGATAGCCGCCATCCGGATTATCCATGTACTCACGTACCCGGTTCACCCAGGTATCTGACCGGACAATATCGGGGAAAAACTCTCCCAGAAGCACCAATACAGCAAAAACCACAATACCTAACAATAACAGCAAAGCGATATACGGCAGTGCTACCCGGCCAACGAACATCATCAGGACGCTCGTAAAAAACAGCAGGATAGCCGTCGACAAATCCGCAGGCGCGATTAACCCGCAGATAATTAGTACCGGTACGATGATCGGTACAAAAGCAGACTGGAAGTCTTTGATATAATCCTGCTTGGACCCAATCACACGGGCCAGATATATAATCAAAGCCAGCTTGGCAAAGTCCGACGTCTGAAAGGTAATCCCCACAAAAGGCACCTCTATCCAACGCCGGGCATCATTGATATCTGCCCCGAATGCAATTGTGTAAATCAACAGCGGTACAGAAATCAACAACAGCACAGGTGCCGAACGGGAATATTTCATGTAGTGCAACAGGTGCGCCAAATAGGTCAGGAACAATCCGCCTACCACGATAAGCAGGTGCTTGACCAGGAAAGACTCCGTATTGCCCCCCATTTCCCGGTAGGCCAGTGTACCCGTTGAGCTGTACACCGCCATAATGGAGAAAAGGGCCAACACGGCGATCACCGCCCAAATGGCGCGATCTCCCCGAAGCTCTGCGTATAATCTCGTTGCTAGCGACATGCTGTTGTTTCCATCTATTTTAAATCCAGAACTGCTGCCTTAAACAGCTCGCCCCGTTGTTCGTAATTCTTAAATAAGTCAAAGCTTGCACAGGCTGGCGACAGGAGTACTTTTTCTCCTGCTCTGGCCAAACCCGCGGCCTTTTGTACAGCCGCTTCAGCAGAGCCTGTTTCCACAAAAGTGTCCACCAGCCCGCCAAAAGTGGCTTTTAGTTTCGTATTGTCAATGCCCAAAGCAACCAGCGCCCGGACTTTTTCGCGGACCAGTGGCAACAGGGGCTCGTAATCGTTGCCTTTGTCTTGCCCTCCGGCAATCCAAACCACACCCTTCGGCATGGCGTCTAATGCGTAATACACTGCATCCACGTTGGTGGCTTTGCTGTCGTTGATATACTCAACACCCTGATGCATTGCTATCACCTCCATGCGGTGTGGGACCGGTGTAAAGGTCTCCAAACCTCGTTGTATCGCTTCAGGTTCAGCGCCCCAGTGCAGGGCAGCCGTTGAGGCGAACAGTGCATTGAAGTAATTATGCTCACCCCTCAGCTTTGTCTGCCTCAGGTCAAAGTCCCGTTCCCCAACCTTAATGCCTTCTGCAGTCAGCGCTTCACGCTTGAGCGGCACGGCGGCAGCTGTAACCTTATGCTCAGGCAGAAAGGCAGCAATATGCTCATTCTCTGCCTGGTACAGGAAAACATCTCCTGCCCGCTGATTCATGGTGATCCGAAATTTAGACCGGATGTAATTTTCCATTTTGTAATCATAGCGGTCGAGGTGGTCAGGCGAGATATTCAGGAGCATCCCGATATCTGGCCGAAAGTCCACGATGCCATCCAACTGAAAGCTGCTCAACTCCAGAACGTAGTACGCGCGGTGGCGCTCCGTCAGACAGCGGGCAAAGCTTTTGCCGACATTACCGCCCATTTCCACATCCAATCCTGCGGTTTGCAGGAGGTGGAAAGCCAGGCGGGTAGTGGTGGTTTTTCCATTGCTGCCCGTAATACCTATCACTTTTGACTGGTGGTAGCGAGCTGCGTATTCAATTTCAGCAATCACTGGTATGCCTTTGCGTACCAGGTCTTTTATAAGGGGTACGTGGTCTGGAATCCCCGGGCTTTTGATCACCTCATCGGCTTGCAGGATACGTTCCGGGGTGTGTTGCCCTTCTTCGTACGCAATGCCGTGGCTTTCCAGCTCACGCTTATATTTTTCTGCAATGCCTCCTCGATCGGAGACAAAGACATGATGCCTGTTTTGTTGGGCTAAAAGGGCAGCGCCTACGCCGCTCTCTCCTGCTCCCAGTATGACGATATTCTTCATAATCCAAATTTTCGCCTTCTTTGACAAACGCCCAGTCGATATACCTATTTGTTATTTTCCAATCTTGCGGGTCGGTTACCGAATTTTCAGTGTGATAATGGTCAACACCGCCAGCAGGATACCGACAATCCAAAAACGGGTGACGATTTTTACTTCCGGCATGCCCTTTTTCTGATAATGATGATGGAGGGGAGACATCAGAAAAATGCGCTGGCCTTCGCCATACTTCCGCTTCGTATATTTAAAATAGGTCACTTGCATCACGACCGAAAGGTTTTCCATCAGGAATATGCCGCAAAGCAGCGGAATTAAAAGCTCTTTACGGAGCACAATAGCCATTGCAGCGATGATACCGCCAAGGGTGAGACTCCCCGTATCCCCCATAAATATTTGAGCGGGAAAAGAGTTGTACCATAAGAACCCAAGGCAACCTCCCATAAAGCAAGCTGCAAAAATCACCAGCTCGCCCGTTCCGGGCAAATGCAGGATATTAAGGTAATTAGCTGCGATTGCATTACCGGAAACATAAGCAAAGATGCCAAGGGCAGCGCCTATAATCCCGGAAACTCCGGTCGCGAGTCCATCAAGCCCATCGGTTAAATTGGCCGCATTGGAAACGGCAGTTACCACGAAGATGACCAGCGGCACAAAAAGCAGCCACACCCATCGGGAAGCAGCTGGCTCCTGCAGGGGCATCAACCAGGCGTAGTCCAACCGGTTTCCCTTAAGAAAAGGCACATTAGTCAGGTTAACCTTAAAATCGCCTTTCCGGGCGGGTCCTACCAGCGCCAAATCAGCCGGGACATTGATAGTGTCACCGACCATTTCGGTGTAACCCAGCTCGGCAGCTTCGTCAACTTCCAGGCGCACCACTACATCTTCATTCAGGATCATAGTTAAGGCAATGAGCAACCCCAGGCCAACCTGACCAAGCACCTTAAAAGTGCCGCGCAGGCCTTCCTTGTTTTTTCGGAATACCTTGATGTAGTCGTCAACAAACCCGATAGCAGCCATCCATATCGTACTGACAATCATCAGCACCACATAGACGTTACTCAGATCTGCCAGCAACAAACAGGGAATCAAAATGGCCATAATAATGATAACCCCACCCATCGTTGGTGTCCCTTGCTTACTCTTTTGCCCGGTCAGACCCAGGTCACGCACCGTTTCGCCTACCTGCAGGTAACGAAGGTAGTTGATGATACGGCCGCCAAAAACCATGGAGATAATCAGGGACAAAACCGCAGCGATACCCGCCCGGAATGTGATATACCGGAACAAACCGGCACCAGAAAAACCGCCAAGGGAATTGTCAAGCCATTCGATGAGTTGAATAAGCATAGTTAAGATCAGTTATTGGGTTTAAATAAACACCGCAAAATAAGCATTTAGGGCGCATGCCCTGTGGGCTACATCAGGATTTCTCCTGCAAAGCACCCTCCAATTCTGCTTTATCGTCAAAGGGGAGTCTTTCCCCGTTGACTTCCTGATACTTTTCATGCCCCTTTCCAGCGATTAAGACCATATCTGCGCCTTGTGCCAGTGCAGCAGCCGTCCGTATGGCCTCCCGCCGGTTGACAATCGTTAACACCTTTCGGACGGCATCTTTTGGGACGCCCTTCCACATATCCTCCAGAATGGCTTCCGGATCTTCCGTCCGGGGGTTATCAGAAGTCAGGATCACCTGATCGCTGAAGGCGCAGGCAGTCTTGGCCATGACAGGGCGCTTGGCCCGGTCCCGATCTCCCCCGCATCCGACTACAGTAATAATGCGGCTGTCCCGCTGACGCAATTGGTCAATGGTCTGCAGCACTTTTTCCAACGCATCAGGGGTATGTGCATAATCGACAATGCCGATGTAGCTTTTGCCCGGTGTAGCGATGGTTTCAAAGCGCCCGTCTACAGCGCCCAATTCACTGAGTGCCGTAAGCGATTCCATATGATCCTGCTCCAGCAAGATGGACACGCTGTATACCGCAAGCAGGTTGTAGGCATTAAAGTCGCCGATGAGGCGACTAAATACCTCCTGCCCATCGATTAGCAATTGCAGCCCGGTTACGGCGTTATCCAGAAGCTTTGCCCTGAAGTTGGCCATAGACCGCAGGCTGTAAGTGTACCTTTTGGCTAAAGTATTTTGTAACATCACCTCTCCTCTTCGGTCATCTGCATTGACCAGAGCAAAGGCGGTGTCAGGCAACATGTCAAAGAACATTTTTTTGGCCTCGATATAGGCCTTAAACGTTTTATGGTAATCGAGGTGATCGTGCGTAATATTGGTAAAAACAGCCCCGTCAAAATCCAGTCCGGCAATGCGCCGCTGATGCGCGGCATGCGAACTAACTTCCATAAAGGCATAATCGCAGCCCGCATCTACCATATCCCGGAGCAAAGCGTGTACCGCAAGTGCATCAGGTGTGGTATGTGTAGCCGGCAGCGGCATTTCACCAATCTTGTTGCGCACCGTTGACAGCAGCCCCGCTTTGTAGCCCAGCCTGAGAAATAACTCATGCAGCAAGGTTACCGTCGTGGTTTTGCCATTGGTGCCCGTCACCCCAACCAATTTCAATTGTCTGGATGGCTCACCGTAATAAAGGCTGGCCATCTTGCCGAGCGCCATTGCGCTGTCGGCTACCAGGACACTGACTATCTGATCGGGCAGGGAGTCGGGTAATGCTTCCGCCACGATGGCGACAGCGCCCTGATCTACTGCCGATGAGATATAGTCATGCCCATCCACTTGTGTGCCCCGGATGGCGATAAACACATCACCGCGCTTCACTTTCCGGGAATCAAACTGCAAGCTTTCAATTTTTCTGTCCAGCTGCCCGTTGGCAGCCAGCACTTTTACAGGTTCCAGGAGGTCTTCGAGTGTTGTAGACATGCTACATCCAGGTTTTTTCTTAGGCCAGTTGGCCCGGTGTTGGTTTCGTTTTGCTTTAGCGCAGGTACAGCTTAATCTGTTGCCCACGAATTCTTGTGCCAGGAATAATGGACTGCCGCCTGACTTTACCGACCCCTTCCACAGCAACTTTTAAACCTCTGTTTTCAAGGACATGTAAGGCGTCCCGCAGTCCCAACCCCACCACATTTGGTACAGTTTCTTCTGCCATCGTCCTGGTTTCCATTCTCAAGCTATCTGAACGAGGGCGCAAAACAGCCATTGCCGTTTCGGGTTCCCCGTATACATCAATATTCAAATAAGCCAGGAGTGACCGAAAGTCTTCCTGGGCGCCGATACTCAGCCCGGGTAGCGGGCTTTCTAAATCAGCCGGCAGAGCCTGCGCATTCAAAACAGGATGCAAAGCTGGCTTTACCCGGTGGATGTTGTCCGCAATTTCCCGAAAAACGGGACCAGCAACTTCGCCACCGTAGAATCCGCCCCGACGTGGCTTATTGATCACCACAATGCAGGAGTACTTGGGCGCTTCCGCCGGAAAATATCCTACAAAAGAAGCTTGGTGCCCGCCAATACTGTTACCGCGCGGACCTCTTTTATAGTTGACCTGTGCTGTGCCTGTTTTACCAGCAAAAGTGTATTCTTCGGTGTACAGGTCGTGGGCCGTGCCGCGTTCGTGTTCCACCACCGCCTGCAGTAGCTCCTGTAGCTGGCTGATTGCTTTCGCTGAAGCAATCCGGCGATTGATAACGGTGGGGTAATACTGTTCTTCCGTTTTACCCATGCGCTGAATGGCAGACACCAGATAGGGCTTCATCATCTTGCCGTCGTTGGCTACTGCGTTGTAGAAGTTCAGCAACTGCAGAGGCGTCAGCTCCAACTCGTAACCGATCGACATCCAGGGCAGGGTTGTCCCACTCCAGTAATCCTCATCGCTGTAGGCCTCCTTTATATAAGGATTGGCTTCGCCTTCGATTTCTACACCAATAGGCTGATGCAGGTTGAACTGCTTGAGCCGGCGGACAAATCGGGCGGCACCTTCCTCATCATTTTGGTCGTTCTTTTCGCCATAAAACCGCTCAATGGTTTTGGCAATGCCCACGTTGGAGGAAATCTCAAAAGCTTCCCGCAGCGTAACGGTATCAAGGCGATAGCTGTAAGGGGAGGCATCCTCCATAGTTTCTTCGTAAAAATCCGCTTTACCGTTGTAAACACGGATGGAGTCATCCAGCGTGAGGTAGCCATCTTCCAGTAAAGCCAGTACAGATGCTGCCTTGAAGGTGGACCCTGGCTCGCCTGCCGTACCGACGGCAAAGTTGTAGGTCTCCCACCAGCCCTGATCAGTGCGGCCCAGATTGGCGACTGCACGTAAAGCACCGGTTTCAACTTCCAGCACAATAGCAGTGCCCCATTCAGCGTCGTGCGCATTGACCGCCCGGCTTAATGCCCGTTCTGCGATGTCCTGAATGTCCAGGTCAATCGTAGTGACGATGTCATTGCCACTTTGGGGCTCGATTGCACTGAGGTCATCCATCGGCATCCAAAGGTCTTTCCTGCGGTCCACGCAGATCATCAACTGCTTACCGGGCTGCCCGCCCAGCACTTCGTCGTAATAGCCTTCCAAACCTACTGGCTTAGCCCCTTCGCGTACATACCCAACGGTGCGCTGTGCCAAAATGCCAAAAGGCCGTTTACGCTCGCTCCGCTTTACGGCAATGAACCCACCGCCGTTACGGCCTAAGCGAAATAATGGAAATGATTCAATGAACTTTTTCTCCGCATAGGAGACTTGCTTTTTAAGCAAAATATATCGGTCTTTACCGCTGCGTAAATCGAGCAGGTGCTCCCGCGCCCCGCCCACCGTCACATCTTCAAGGACATAGTAGGCCAGGCAGTGGGCCAGCGTATCAAGATTTTCTTCAAAAGCTTCGTCGCTCGCTGCCAGTGGGTCAAACCGAATATTGAAATACGGTATAGACGTTGCCAGCAGGTTGCCATCTTCAGCAAAGATATTGCCACGGTCCGCCTCAATCTTGCGGTAGTCCATGTAATTGGCTTCACCGGCATCCCGCCATTTCTGACCCTGGACAAATGAAATGTCAACCGTGCGATAGACTAGTATCAAAGCTGCCGGAACGACGATGCCGAACAGGAGAAAGTAGACCCGGTAAAGGACTTCATTCTTAATATCCATCTCCTAATTGATATGCTTCCTGTCTGACTTGTATTCGGTTCAACTGCTTTGAATGTGGGCGCAGACCATTGTCGCGCACCCGTTTGGCCACCTCTGACCGTTTGGCGTTGTACATGTTTTCCGATTGGAGCGACATATAATACCAACGCATTTCTTTGAGCTCTTTCTGCAAGGTTTGAATTTCCCGCACATTGCCCTCAGCGAGGTGAGCATTAGCGATATAGACAAAGGTCAGAAAGCCCAGAAAGAGGATATAGAACAGTTGGTCCTGCAGCAGCTTTTTGCTCCAGACCCCCATGTCAAACAGACCTGCGATGGGACTTTGCCGTTTTGCCATTTTATTTATGTTACTTCTTTGCGTTCCCCGATCCGCAGCTTAGCGCTCCGTGCCCGGGAATTGCGTTCAATTTCTTCTGCTGTGGGCAGTGCCGCCTTTTTGGTCAGCACTTTAAAGGGCCGGTGGATGTTGCCATAAAAATCCTTGTCCTGCACGCCTTCCACATTTCCGGTCTTCAGGAAATGCTTGATCATGCGATCTTCCAGGGAGTGGTAAGAAAGCACCACCAACCGCCCACCGGGTTTCAGCACCTCAAGGCACTGATTCAGGAAATCTTCCAAAGCCCCCATTTCATCGTTTACCGCAATACGTAGCGCCTGAAAAACCTGCGCCAGGTAACGTGCCCGGTTGCCTCTGACCAATGGGGCCACAATTGTCAGAAACTCGCCTATGGTTTTGACCGGCTTTACCCGCTGTTCAGCTACCAGTTGCTCAGCCAACGTTTTGGCGTTGCGCACTTCTCCAAAGCGGCTCAGGATATCCTGAAGCTCATCTGCAGTCAAACGCTGTAGCAAACTTGCCGCAGTTTCTTCCTGCTGCTGATTCATCCGCATATCAAGCGCCGCATCGAAGCGAAAGGAAAAACCACGCTCCGGCACGTCCAGCTGATGGGAAGAAACGCCCAGGTCAGCCAGGATGCCATCTACCTGTTGTATCCGATGCAGCTTCAGGAAGCGCTTCAGGTAGCGGAAGTTGTGCTGTACAAAAATGAAGCGTTCATCTTCCGGCACATTATCCAGTGCGTCTTCATCCTGATCGAAGCCCACCAGCTTTCCTTCCTCACCCAGGTGTTCGAGAATAAGCCGGGAATGCCCGCCTCCACCAAAAGTGGCATCAATGTAAACTCCATCGGGGTCCGTAATCATTCCGTCGATGCAAGCCTGTGCCATCACAGGGAGGTGGTAACTCATAGCTCCGGTGCTTTACCATTAGCCTTGCCCAGTACATCCTCTGCCAGATCGGAGAAATCCTCCGGTTCTTCATCCAGCAGTGCCTCGTACTGATCGGCTGCCCATATTTCAATTCTGTCGTTGTAAGCCGACAGGACCACTTCTTTTCCAATACCTGCATATTCGAGCAGGCGCTTTGAAACCAGGATACGGTCGGCACTGTCCATTGAGACTTTCTGTGCGCCGCGGTAGAAATAGCGGACAAAATTGCGGTTCTTTTTATTGTAGAGATTCAATTGGTTGATCTCATTCGTAATCCGCTCCCAAACCAGCTCCGGGTACAACATGAGGCATTGCTCAAATCCCCGGTTAATGACGAATGTGAGTGCGTCGCCCTCCCCGAGCTGGGCAATCAGCCCGCTCGGCATGCGCATGCGCCCTTTGGCGTCTATCTTGCACTCGTATTCACCTAATAGCTGTTCGATATTCACTACTTCGCCGTGGTTTCATTTCCTGGACCAATTCCGTGATTAATGCCAATGAAATTCTTGGAAGTACAGCTCCTTTCGGTTGCATTCCTTCCTCCTTTGTCATTGACCACGACACTCCTCCAGGAAGGGTCATTTATTCAAATGTATTACTTTATTACACTTTTTACCACTTTTTACCACGTTTTCTGCCTAAAAAGTTCCCCACTCCTACCGTAACAATGCTATTACGGGTGTTTATCACCAAAAAAATGGCAAAAATGATTGCTTTTTGGTGACATACATTTAAATACAAAAGGAGAAAACTGTGGGATAGGGTGGGAAATTCCCACCTTTGTTCCCACTTTACGACACAAAAAAGGGGAATCCCAAGCGAGTGCTTAGGAAATGGGATGAAACCAGATTGGGATTTATCCACGGGGGAAGCCGGTAGGGGTATCCGTGATACTGAAGCTGGATGGAGGTAGCTGACGAGTTGCTCAGGCACTAACCTTGATCTTATCAAGTTTAGCCAGGCTATGGAAAGGAATGACCAGTTAGGCCAATTATCAAAGGGAGATATTTGTGATTCTAAACTAATTCCGGATCGGGAAGCACCAAGTAAAAATTCAACACTCAGCCGCCCAATCCCCCGTTACCCTTACCCTTACCTATTTCAGTCGGATTCCTCCTTCTGCCAGTTCAATCATTTGTTGTTTGTAGAGGCTGCCGATCGCTTTTTTAAACGTCTTTTTGCTCATTTGCAATTGCTCGCGAATGAGCTCGGGATCGCTTTTGTCATGGAGCGGGAGAAAACCATTAGCAGCGCGAAGGCGGGTGAGGATTTTTTCGGCATTAGGTTCTACTTTCGCATATCCTTTGGGTTGGAGCGTGAGGTCGATCTTACCGTCAGGGCGGACAGTTTTGACGAACCCCTTAAGGCGCTCTCCGGGTTGCAACGGCCTGAAGATATCGCTATGGAAAATCAGCCCTTCATGTTGCCCGTTGACGGCGGCTTTGGCTCCAAGGTCCGACAAACCTAAGATAAACAGGTCTACCTCTTCCTCTTCCTGCACCGCAGGGATTTCCTGAGAGAGGAACCGGCGGAAGCGGTTGGAGCCTACGAGACGGTCAGTCTCTTCATCCACATAAACATAGACGGGGTAATACTTGCCTGCTTCCATGCGCAGGTCCTGCTCGGAGAACGGCACCAGAAGGTCTTTGTCCAGCCCTATATCCATCCAGGCGCCCAGAGGCGAGATTTCCTTAACCAGCAAGTTGGCATACTGATCTCGTTGTGCAAATGGGCGCTGCGTTGTAGCGATTGGCCAATCTTCCGAGTCGGTGTACACAAAAACTTCCACTACCCCACCCTCTTGCAGGCCTTCCGGCACGTATTTGTTGGGCAATAAGACATCATCGCCTTCATCATTGTGGAGGACCATCCCGTGGGGCGTATCGCGCACGGCGCTGAGGTTTTGGAAAGTGCCAATTTCTATCATACCACAAAGTTAGGTTATCTTTGATAAAAAAAGAATGGACGGCAAAAAGCGATCAAATATTAAACCCGGTGTACGGGTCCAAATTGTGCAGAAGCAGGACCAACGCACCGGCGAACTGACGGAAGGCTACGTGGCGCGTATTCTCACCAAATCGCCACAACACCCGCACGGCATTAAAGTCAAACTGGAGACCGGTGAAGTGGGCCGGGTGAAGGAGGTTTTGGAGGAGGATTAGAATATTCCAATCTGTTCACTTATGCTTTTATGTGCCAATCTATTCTAAGCGAATAACACTCTTCTTGGAGCTGTAGAGCGGCATGCGCTATAGTGACATCTCTATTTCACTTAATTTTACTAATCCTAACCCGGCCAGGTTGAATGACGATATACGAACCGAATAGTTCTTCTCTGTACTTATTTACCACTTCAAGCACGAGCGCTGCCTTCTTATCAGAGTTATAGTTCTCCAAGGCGAAATTTATGCATTTTGACTTGCTCTTTTTAGCTTCGCTCATCGTCGCTTCACTCCTCGGAGTTCCCGCTCGCTGCGTTAAAAAGCCTCGCCGTAGCTGAGCAGGCTGACCGAAAACTCAAAACCCTCATTGATAATCAATGAATTATAGGGTTGAAAAGTAGAGTATTCACCTATTCTCGGTCAGCCTGTGAGGCTATGCCTGCGTTTTTCGCCTTGCGAGCGAAAAAAACACCTGTGTCAACTTTGCACAAATCCTGCCTTGGAGAACTATAAGTTGAAAAAGCCGATTTAATACAATTCCGGAGTGAACTTTCTTCAACCTGAATACCAATTCTCCGAGCAGGATCGTTCCCTCATCGGACCAGGTTCAGCTCCCCGTAGAAGGTCTCCCGGCTGAAGGCGGTCTCCAATTGTACCACATAAACGTAGACACCGATGGGCGCTGCTTTGCCGTTGATTTGGCCATCCCATTCCAGATTGCTTTCGGAAGACTCAAAAACCAGATTGCCCCAGCGGTCAAACACTTGTAAGGTGTAGGCAGCATTGGGGCACACCACAAAGGGAAAGAAGGTGTCATTCCGCCCGTCCGCATTAGGGGAAAAGGCATTGGGCAGGTAGGGCGTGCAGATATACTCCGGGCGCAGGGTATATATTGAGTTACAGCCCAGGGTATCGGTTACGCTCAGCTCGATAACGGCCGGATAATTGCCGGCTTCCAGCTCAGGGGACATACAGTTGCTGCAGCTCAGGGCTTCCGACGGGCTCCAATTGTAAGTGTAGGCAGGGTCGCCTGCCACGTCAAATGCATAATTGCTCCCCTGCTCAATACGCATCGCCGTGTCTACTTCGACTACCGGCGCAGGCAGCTCAGGCAGCTCCAGGAAGATAACAGAGTCGCAACCGTACTGATTTGTCAGTGTCAGGCGGGTGGAAGTACCTGCCGGATAAGGAACGCCCCCTACCCGAAAGGATCCCCCTTCGCAAACCGGCTCCTCAATGTAGGTGGTGTCCGTCGGAAAGTAGGCCAGGTTTATGGTGACGATAGAGTCACAGCCGAAAACACTCTGCAGTACCTCCTGCCCGGTGGGATTGAACTCATTGTAATTGGTATTGCCCACTGTAACACTGAAGCCACTATTTTCACAGGCCTCCAAAGCCAGCGTATCTGTGAGAAAAGGTACGAAGTCCAGGTTGATGCTAACGATAGAGTCGCAGCCTTCTGCAGTTACAAATGCCTCCTGGCCGGTGGGGTTCGCCTCGTTGTAAGTCGTACCATTAACCACAAGGCTGTAGCCACTGTCTTCACAAAGTTGCTGTTGGATATTGGTGCTGAGGAATTCTACAAAATTGAGGTCTACAATAATCAGTGAATCGCAGCCCGATGTGTTCTGCAAGACCACGCTTCCATCCGGGCGGTTCACATCAAAAACCGTATTCCCAACCTCCACACTGAAACCAGACTCAGGGCAGGTCGTCCGGGTAATATTGATGGTATCCTGAGGCAGCCAGGTCACCTCAGTGAGAATGATAGAGTCACAACCATTTGAAGCGGTCAACGTATCCAGGTATTCACCCGGTGCATTGGCCAGCGCGCCATCCGGCAGCCCGACCGGCTCGCCTTCACAAACCGTAAATGCCTGATCGGAAGTAGAAATGCCCTCCGCGATACGGCAGCCCAGCGCAAAGATGTTGGCAGCAAGGATGTCGTTATTATTAACGATACTATTGCCCAGGGAAACCTCCCCCGCTCCGTTGGAACAGAGGATGCCAACATCGCCGAGAATAATATCATTGGTAGCCTCGTCAAGGGCTACGGTTGGAGCGCCAGTGACATCATTGGCCAGGATTTCGAAGCCGGTGGTTGGCAATCCGGTAAAAACCCCCTGAAAAGAGCCGCCCTGATTGAAAAAATCCAGGTTGCCGAAAGGGCCATCAAAAATAGAGGATACAGAAGTTTCTGCTTCAGGTGTATTAGGGTTGATATTTTGGTTCGCTGTGAGGTACCCCCAGGGTCGGGCTTCGGCCTGTGTGACAATGACCAGATTGCTTTCGCAGGCCAGTGACCAATCACGGATGTTGTTGAGGGTCGGGGTAGGGACTGCCGATTGAGTAAGGTCAGGCTGCCCAAATTCGTTGAGTACCAAAAACTGCCCCACAAAGATCATATCACAGCCACAGTCGTTAATCGCCTGTACGCTACTGAGGTCAGAGGGCTCGGCACGCTTCAGCTCCAGGTCGCAGGAGATGCCATTTTCACCGAAAAGTGAGGGGTTTTGCAGTTTGGCCACCAGGCCGCCTTCAAAGAAATCACCATCGAACGTGTATTCGCAATTAGCACCAAAGGCACCGCAGTAATCTTGTTTGGAAAGGTAGCAAACTGTAATTTCTTCTTCTTCCTGACAACCGCAGTCATCTTGTGCAAAGCCAGGAATGGCCAGGAGCGATGCCAAAAGAAAAATAGCCCCAAAAGGTAATCGTTTCATAAGTCGGGGGTGATTTCCGAGCAAGTTAAGTAAAATCCTTTTCCCTGCCTAGAGCTGGCAGCCCTACCCTCCCGCTTTGCTACCAACAGACATCTTATTCCGTTTCTCCCCACCGGTAGCTCGATAGGTCCAGCCCCGCGAGATCGAGCACCCGGTCGGTCACGGTGGCCGCCAGCTCTTCAAAAGACTGGGGGCGGCTGTAGAAGGATGGGCTTGCCGGGCAAATGATCGCACCTGCTTCGGTCACGGTCTTCATATTGTTAAGGTGTATGAGGCTGTAGGGCGTATCGCGGGGCACCAGGATGAGGCGGCGGCGTTCTTTGAGCGCTACATCAGCCGCCCGTGTGGTGAGATCGGTGGAAACGCCGGTAGCAATGCGCCCCAGCAGGCCCATAGAGCAGGGGCATACAATGACGGTGCCATAGCGGGCGGAACCGGAGGCAAAGGGCGCCATAAAGTCGCGCTTGTCGTAGAAGGCAAAGGGGTAGTTTTCATAGCTTTTATCCCCCAGCTCGTATTCCCAGTTGAACTTGGCGTTGTCGCTCATTACGATGCCTACAGCGTCGAGCTGATCCTGCAGTTCGACCAGGCGGTCGAGAAGTACTTTGGCATAGATGCTCCCGCTTGAGCCGCCGATACCGATTGCGATTTTGTGCTTCATGATCATAGGTTAGTTGAGGAGTAAATAGCTGAAATTAAAGATTGTTTAAGTACTGATATAATCTGCAGATTTAAAAATCAACCAATCCTCCTCTGGCAATCAGCATCTTGAAAAAAAATAAAAAACAATCCATCAACTTGACAAAATTGAACATTGTCGCTATATTTGAATATTGAATAATAGCGCACAAATTCAATTCTGTCTTTTTCCTAATAAGACTTTCCTTTTATCGCATTTACAACGAGAACGGAAACGGAGTAGCTTATTGGTTTAATCGGCATTTGGCTAGGTTTATTACTTTTTTCCGGCTATCCCAATTGATAGCCCTCAGGAAAGAATACCTATAATCTTTGTCGTTAGTAACGGTATGATAGCAAAACAGCATTATCCTTATTGCTAGCAGCCTGTCGGAGATGTGCTGATGCGGCGAGAGCGAGCAAATATTGTTCTGAACAAGGCGCGAAGAAGGAACATAGCCTGAGCTACGTGACTGACACTGCCCGTGTCTCTTCGCCTGTGGGCTTTGGCCACCGGAGACCGTACTTAGGTACTAAGGCAGGCGGAGTGAGCAACGAAGTGCAGAATAATATTTGCCGTTCGCAGACCATTGAGCGCCTCTCCGACAGGCTACTAGCCCTTGCTTTGTTACAAAGTGGGATGCTGCAATTGGAACAATGTTGTAAATCCGTATGAACATAACCGCTCAACGGCGCTTGAGGGAGCGCTGTGGCGGTTGTTTTTAAAAGTAATTACACCTTTTCCACTTAATTTTAATCAAATTCCTGGCTATGAGTATCTATCATTTGATTTTCTTACTTCTTTTCACTCTTCTGCCTAAAAGATCAACCTACACAGAAGCAGTGAATGATAATTTGATCCATTCCTGTAAATCATGTAAGGAGCAATCGCATTATTATTTAAATTTATGCTCAATTGATACATTTCCAAAAGATAAAAATTATTTCATTGAGGCTGACCAACCTTTAAATCCAAGAAACACTCAGGTTTTTTTCAAGGATAGTCAATTCAAAAAACTAGTTAAATCTCTTGATCTAAGAGAACTCAATCCATACAAAAATCTGCCATATCCTATCGACTATATGTCAGAAGACAGTCTTGAATACCGATATAATTTGAGCAAAACCGATAGCAACATTAAGAATCAGATATTAGACGAACTTAATGTTCATAAAAACACCATGAGAGATCATGAATATTTGGGTGCGTTCGTGAAAACCCCTGTTGTGGAAATACAGGATAACAAATTAGCTATCGCCTACCATATCACCTACTCGGATGGGAATGAAAATATTCTAGGTACACAGGGCTATGCTCTATTCTTCAATAAAACAGGAGATGAAACACTCAGACTTCAGGATAAAGAATTTGGCTTTTACGACATTCGCCTGTCCACAGATAGTAAATGCCTGATGCAAAAGTATGGGACTGACTATGGTGAAGATGGCAGCGGACAGCTGGAAAGAGGATTCAAGTTTTATGATACAGGAACCGGCAAGATTTTATTTGAATGGAAGCTGGGAAAAGATCAATTTTTAGACGGATTCGATTTTATTCCTAACACAAATTATCATACAAACTTTTATCGAACAGAAGGACTAGTTCATGAGTATTATTTAATTGATGTTTTATCAAAAGCCGTCTATAAAAAAACAATGAACCGGCATCGATATTCAAATGATTCGACAGGATATCGCAACAGTTTATTCCCCAACTACAGAACCACAAGAGAGATAAACGACCTCATTAAAGATGGATTCCAAAAAATAAATTAAACCATGAGATACAGAACTTGGACTTTACCCATAATACTTATATCTTTCCTAAGTTATAATTATTCACAAAACATCAATTTAAACTATAAAAATTGTAACGGATGTCCACAAGGCGCTAACACAAATACGCCCATAAACAATGCTCTCTTCGTTTATGGAAATCCAACTTCATTTGTAATTGATGACCTCGAAAGTGACTTTGATTTAAGAAGAGCTGGTGGTAACACTAGATGGCACAAGGGGTTGGATCTCAGGAACCATGGTCAGGGGGCAGATCAGCAGCGAGGCGATGCTATTCTATCGCCAGAAATAGGAACTATTCTAGATATAGATCACACTGGCTATAAATATGTTATTGTAGATGGTGCCAACTACGATTTTGGGTATGGCCATATATTTAGCCACAATAATATAAATAATACATCAATCTGGAGAAGTGGAAACTTTGTACTAAAAATGACTGAACTAGATCAGAATAATCAAAGATTTCCAGTAATAATCAATTTAGATAACTGCACTGCATTTTGCAGGGAAATAAACAAAACTGTCACTCTCAGCAACATCCATTGTGAGGATACTTTGACAACCACCAATCACATCAACTTAGATTCAGTATTTTGTCCAATAGGCGGGTCGAGAGGCAGCTTAACTGCTGACGCTCCGGTGCATCTCCATTTGTACAAATTCAGAAACCCTGCAAATGGCATCTCATTATCAAACTGTTCTGACCCTCTCATACATATACAACACCCATATACTGCATATGATTTGAAAATTGCACTGAACTCGGATATTGAGCCAATCACCTTCAGTAATTGGAATAACAATAATATTAAGTATCCTGGTAATGATGAAAACACCTTTTCTTTAAGAACTACTATGGATAATGCACAACAAGGTATTGATTCTAGTCGCTACTCAAATGTAGCCCATAACTTAGATGAGATTCAAATTATGATAAAAAATAAATTTCAGAGTGAGTTTAAATTAGTGGAGGGTCCACACTATCGCAGCGAATTTTCGTTACATGCACAACTCAATACTCCTTTATACCCTAATAACCTTCACGATCATTATGGAGACCAGTATACGACTGGGGCCTCCCCATCAGCATACCGAGACAATGTAGGATTTCGACCTTTCGACAACTATTACTACGCTAACTTCATTACTCGCATCCATAAAAACGACCCCATGGATGGAGCTGCTACCCCTCCTGTAGTTACTCAAGATGGAAAGTGGATGGCTGTTCGGTACGGTGAAGAATATGCGGATTATTCATTACCTACAGGATTGATCTTTTTCAATCTTGAAACAAAGCAAGCAGTCTATCAGGATACTATTACACCCAACAAAGGCTGGTGGATTGGTTATTTCCCTATTCATGATTACATCGTCAGCGTTAACGACTATGGCAGCTCCTTCAACAATATGTACTCAATCTACAAACTTAACCAAGGAAAGAAGTATACAAGGCTATTTGATGAAACAACTGGGTCGCCTGGGGTAGTAATTCTTGAAAATTATGACGAATCTGGGGTTTCTTATCCTGCACTAAGACATAGTAATACAGACAATGCCGAGAAGAAGAGAGCTGACTTTGAGAGAGACTTTGATTCTGCCAATCTTAGACCCCATAAATAAAAATTAACCCCGTGAGATTAAAGTATTTTTTGATAATCGGTTTGGTTACGTTTGTAATTGGTCTTGGGCTATCCTTTCAAAATACCTTTGAAACGCCTTCACAAACTTTAACCGGGAGTAACAGTGACCTGAAGCCGGATAGTAAGCTTTTGAGTGGTAATGAAGAGCCTACAATAGCTACACATGACTCAATAACGAGTGATAACAAACCCCAAAAAGATCTCGATAGTATCCCCTTCAGATACTTGCCATGGTCAGAGCAATTAAAAAAAAGCCAACCCTATCATGAATATGGAGCACTGACATTAAAAAGATACGACCCTGAGCCAACTCATTACTCTACCAAAAATGCGGAGCAGGGGTACATGGTGATCGAAAATTACCCGGGAGTTTTGCATTATCGCTATTTACCTTTTCAAGGCGAGCTGAAACGCCCTTACAACTGCTTCCGGTTAGAATTTTACAACCCTGCCTCTAAAGCACTCATGAAAAGTGTCAATTTGATTGATTCCTCACCCTATAATAATGACCGCTATCCTATTTTAGGATTGGGTTATCCAGCGGAGGAGGATTTTAATTGGGAACACTGGGCGGCTATCTATCCTGATGGGCAGCAGGCATTTTATGACAGACTAAACCAAAACGAAAAATGCTACCTGACGGTCAATAATGTGACCGCGCTGCCCAACGGCTATACCATCGTCGAACACCAACTCATCGAAATGTCAAGAGCGGGAGGTCCCTTTGGATGGGAAGAAACACTAGTCATCTATGACAATCTGGGCAATCCAACCTCCACCTACACTACCAACCATGATATTGTAGCCACATGGGTTTCGGATAATGGAAGATTTCTTGCATACGTATATGGTGGGCCAGATAGCAGTAATCCAAAAGAGAATAATCACGGAGGCTTAGAGATTTATGATCTCAAAGAAGATAAACTCGTATACCAAAAGTCAAATAAAGAAGAGCAAGTTATGTTCAGTCGCATTGGCATGGACAACTTGAACTATTTGGACATACCCGCTAGTGAAATGGTGTCTGTTGGAATCCACTCATCCAATAGTGACGCCCATAAAGTTATTTTCCTGATTGACTTCAACAACCGTAGCATTTATAAAACGAAAGTAGACAAGGCACAATACCTGCCCCTGAGAACAAAGCCTGCTGACAGCCTTTTAAAGCGACTTCCCTTTACCCGGGAACCTTTCAGCCGTACAAATCTTGGCAACAGCACTTCGCCCCGCGACTTTTTTCGCACCGGATCTTATATTCAGGAACATAATAGAATGGGGGTGACGAAGCTTGAGTTTGTTGACGAACGTAACGGCGTTGTAGATAAAGAGGCTAACTTAGTAGAGCTGAGCCCTTTCCTTGAAATTCTCAATACAAAGGAAAAGTTAAAACACAGTAAAACCGGCTTAGTTCCCAATTCCGTACAGAGACTTGACAAATCGGGCATTGCGTTCGTAAAAAATTTCGTCGAAGACACCACCATTTTGTCTCGTATTGACAAGGGAATACTACTAGGTTTTTTAGGGGAAGAGATTTCTGCTGAAACCCCAGGCGACCCTAAACGCAAAAACCGAAACACTGTTGCTACTTCTCACACACTTTACCTGATGGAATGTTTTACAGCTGATTGCCGAAGCTACGACGCCTTTTTGATACTTGCCGAACACAGGATATTCAACAAACGAGGCGAAGTCATTGCTACTTTCAGGACGAGTAAAGGCTCCTGCAGCGGCGCACCGATAATTACCGGAAACGATAAGTGGATGGCCGTACACTATGGTGGTGCATTGGGGCCAGACCTTTATTGGCCGGAAGGGTTATTAATTTATGACCTCAACCGGAAAAAACCTGCATTTCATGCGGCATTCAAAACAGCGTTAGTGCAGCCTGTATTTCCAACTGAGGAATACTTCGTCTCCAAACGCAGGATAAAGGATACTGTTAACATCGAAATATATCACCCAGAGCAAGAAAGCAAGTTCTTCAAATCATACTGCACCAGGAATACCTATACTTCTGGCTCTATAGAAGATTATAAGAAAGACGGTGTCCTTTTCTATCCTCAGGGCCAACCCTACCTGCCCGGTGAAAATGGCGGAAAAAAACGCTTTATGGAGCATTTCAAAGCAACCCGCCTTGAAAAGCTTTAATTACTGGAACCCAAGCAATGAAGATTTGACAGAGGCTGGAATTCAGCAAAATGTACTGGAAGCAGGGGATACGCTTTGTACGGTAGCCACTACTTTTTTCCTGGAGCCTTGACGCTCAAGCTCCGAGGCTATGTTTGGGATAGGCCTACTATTGCCGATGCGCTCCGAACATAGCCTCAATCCCCACCCATGGGCACAAAAGCCCACTCCAGCCCGCCTTCCTGATACCACAACTCCAATATGTGGTCCGGGCCAAAGTCCGTTACATAGTCCGGAGCATACTCCCGGGAAACGGTATTATTAATGCCCGAGCCCAGCAGCCAAATGCCTTCCGGTGTTTGGAATTCAAACTGCTTGGCGCGCATGCCAAAATCGCCACCAATGCATACCACCTCCACACCGCGCTGCGCCGCCCGGACCAGCTCCGGGTACCAGGTGGCGGTGAGCTCAGAAAGGCTGTCGCAAGTGGTATAAAAAGGAACGGGATTGACATTAAAAGCCCGTAGCGTGTCCCCTTCCGCATCCACCATCAGGTCGCTGAACAAAGCGTGGTGGTGCAGGATCACCCAGTGCGTGGCCTCGCTAATCGTATCCGCCACATGGCGCACCATTTTCCACTGCGCGGCTTTATCCGTACAGTTATCCTGTGGCGGCGTGGAGGGGTAAGGCCAAAACAGATTGGTATTGAGTACCGTGAGGCAAAAGCCATCCTTCCATACTGTATAATAAGGTGGGTCCGGCAGCCGGCGCAGCACGTTCTCCCGTTCGCCGTAGTCCCAGTCGTGATTGCCCAGTGCCCAGTGGGTGCGCTCCAGGTTGAATACGGAGTCGAGGTAATCCATCGTCGCCGGGTCATTCGCTGTACGTGCGCAGACATCGCCCCCCAGCCAGACCGACTCGTAGGGCCGGTAGTCGAAAGCTTCCAGTCGGGGATCAACCTGATCTTCTGTACCCCATTCATAAGGATGGCCCAGAAAAAGGAACCGGCGGGGCTCCGGTTGTGGCGCACAACCGGTCATAAATACCCCGGCTACCAGCCCATAGGCAATGACAATACGAATTAAAACCCGATCAATCATAGTAATTTCGTTCAACCTAACAATACACTTACTTGCACAAAAGTCCTTCTTTTGTCTCTTAACTAACCATAAGATGACAAAAGTCACCTACAGGCTTTGATTAAGATCATCTACGCCCCCTACCACTGCTTTTATCTTGTGCTCAAATTGAATTAGACACAAGATATGAAAATCATTATCCTCCTAATCATACTGAGCCTCATCGTGGCTTTAGGCTTCCTTTCCGCCTTTTTGTGGGCTGTGAAAGACGGGCAATTTGATGACGACGTCAGCCCCGCCATGCGGATACTCTTTGACGACGACAAACCAGACAACAACAAAAATACTACAACAACAAAATCGTAACCTAAAATGGCGCAAGTAGAACAATTTCAGTACGATAATGCCATTGTGCGTAAGTTTACTTACGCAACGATGGTGTTTGGTGCGGTAGGCATACTGGTAGGGCTTTTGGCAGCCCTGCAGCTGGTCTTCCCGGCATTGAACTTCGGTACTGCAGAGACCACCTTCGGGCGTATCCGCCCCTTGCATACCAACGCAGCGATCTTCGCTTTCGTTGGTAATGGTATTTTCATGGGGGTGTACTATTCGTTGCAGCGATTGCTGAAAACGAACATGTACAGCAAATTCCTCAATGAGTTTCATTTCTGGGGCTGGCAGACCATTATCCTCGCTGCTGCTATCACACTACCACTTGGTATTACGAGCTCTCATGAGTACGCCGAGCTGGAATGGCCGATTGACCTCGCTATCGCAGCGGTATGGGTCGCCTTCGGAGTGAATATGTTTGGAACGATCCTGAAGCGGCGGGAAAACCACCTTTACGTAGCGATCTGGTTTTATATCGCCACCTGGGTCACCGTTACGGTGCTCCACATTGGCAATAACCTGGAGATTCCGGTAAGCATGTGGAAAAGTTACCCGGTATTTGCCGGTGTACAGGATGCCCTCATCCAGTGGTGGTATGGCCACAACGCAGTGGCTTTCTTCCTCACTACGCCTTACCTGGGCCTGATGTACTACTTCCTGCCAAAGGCAGCCAACCGCCCGGTATACTCCTACAAGCTATCGATCATCCACTTCTGGGCATTGATCTTCATCTACATCTGGGCCGGGCCTCACCACTTGCTGTACACGTCTTTGCCGGACTGGGCACAGTCACTGGGCACTGCATTCTCTATTATGCTGATCGCTCCATCCTGGGGAGGTATGCTGAACGGGCTACTGACCCTACGGGGCGCCTGGGACCGCGTACGCCAGGATCCTATCCTAAAGTTTATGGTGGTTGCAGTTACCGCTTACGGTATGGCCACTTTTGAAGGCCCGATGTTATCTATCAAGTCGGTTAACGCCATCAGTCACTTTACAGACTGGACGATAGGACACGTACACATCGGTACTTTAGGCTGGAACGGCTTTCTGACCTTCGGTGTACTGTACTGGCTTATCCCAAGAATGTTTCAGACTCAGCTGTACTCTCAGAAGCTAGCCAATACGCACTTCTGGATCGGCACGTTAGGTATTATGTTCTACTCCATCCCACTCTACTGGGCGGGCTGGACACAGTCTCTGATGTGGAAGCAATTTACTCCGGATGGATTCCTGCAATATGGCAACTTCCTGGAAACCGTTACGCAGATTATCCCGATGTACGCTTTGCGTGCCGTAGGAGGCACCCTGTACGTAGTCGGTTACTTCGTGATGCTTTACAACCTCATAAAGACAATCAGGGCAGGTTCTTTCCAGGCTTACGAGGCTGCACAGGCACCTGCACGTGTCGCCACTGCCGGTGCCCACAAAGGCGAACACTGGCACCGCTGGATTGAGCGTCGCCCCATACAACTTCTCATCGGATCCACTATTGCCATTTTAATTGGTGGAATGGTTGAATTGTTCCCGATGCTTATGATTGGCGATCAAGTACCAAAAATTGAATCTGTAAAGCCTTACACTGCACTTGAACTGCAAGGTCGCGATATCTACATCCGTGAAGGCTGCATTGGCTGTCATACGCAAATGGTACGCCCATTCCGATCTGAGACCGAGCGCTACGGCGAGTATTCCAAATCGGGCGAGTTCATCTACGACCGGCCGTTCCTTTGGGGCTCCAAGCGTACCGGGCCGGATTTGCACCGCCTGGGCAATAAATACCCAGACAGCTGGCACTACAACCACATGCTCGATCCGACCAGCATGTCGCCGGGCTCTATCATGCCGGTTTACTCCTGGCTGATTGAAGACGACCTGGACAACAGTTTGCTACCCGCTAAGATTGCCGTGCTGCGCACGCTAGGCACCCCTTATGAAGAAGGGTACGAAGAAACAGCAGTGGCTGATGCAGAAAAGCAAGCTGAAGAAGTCACCGCCCGCCTCCGTAAGGATGGCATTGAGGACGAAAACCTGGAAAAGAAGGAGATCATTGCTTTGATTGCCTACCTCCAACGCCTCGGAACAGATATTAAGCCAGCGCCACAAGCCGGCAACTAAACAGAAAACGGATAGCCGGCCTGGCCTAAAGTACAGGCCGGCTCCAAAAAAAAACAGATCACCATGTTTAAATATATTCTCGAAGGTGCGGGCAGTATCAATTGGATGGCCATTGCGTCTCTACTAACATTCATGGCGGTATTCATCATCAGCGCGGTGATGGCTTTCCGCAGTCAGCCTGCATTTATTGACAAGATGGCGAATCTGCCGCTTGACGATTCCACCCCATCTTTTAACGCTGAAAATGAACAACATGAGCAATAAAACACCTAAGGCGCTGCCCTTGATGCTACCGCTGCTGCTGATGACTGCCATAGTACAGGCACAGGAAACAGCAGGTGGCAGTACTAGCCTTTACTTCTACGACAATTTCCTTTTCTGGTCGCTGGCTGCTCTTGCAGGCACCGTGATCGTTGCAGCAATTGTTGCCCTTTTCCGATTACTCAATATAATGGTGAAGGTCAATCAAATCCGGATTTTCGAGGAAATGGGTATCGAAGCCTACCAGAAGGAAGTAAAAGCAGCCAAAGAGCCCTTATGGGACCGCATGTACAAGAAATGGACAGCAGCTGTCCCGGTTGAGAAAGAGCAGGACGTAATGCTAGACCACAATTACGATGGAATCAAAGAGCTGGACAACAGTCTGCCACCCTGGTGGGTCGCTATGTTCTATCTGACTATCGTTTTCGCGGTAGGCTATATGACTTATTTTCATTTTACCGATGCTGGTGCCAGCTCCGCAGAAGAATATGAGATGGAAATGGAGCGGGCAGAAAGAGCTGTTCAGGCTTACCTGGGTACTCAGGCGAATCTGGTTGATGAAAGCAACGTCACAGTACTGACTGATGCAGCGGGATTGGAAACCGGCCAAAACATCTTCAATGCTAATTGTGCAGCCTGTCACGGCATGCTCGGCGAAGGTGGTGTTGGCCCCAATATGACCGACAACTACTGGATCCATGGTGGCAACATTAAGGACATCTTCAAGATTGTTAAGTATGGTGTCCCTGAGAAAGGTATGATCGCATGGAAGTCGCAACTTAGCGCGTCTGATATGCACAAAGTATCCAGCTACATCCTGACCCTGGTGGGCACTACCCCACCAAATGGCAAGGAGCCACAGGGTGACCTGTACGAGCCACAGGCAGATGCGGTTGAACAGCCTGAGGCCGATTCAACCGGCACAGCTACCGAGCAGGAAGATGCCCTGGGCATGAATGAATAAGTAAGAGCGTGTTGGGGGCTTTAGTAATCAGACCAAAACTCCAACACGCTCAAGATACTCAAAGGGAGCTCCACCCTGAGGTGGGGCTCCACCCAACTTTTCGAAGAACCTCAGTCCAACCCAATAAAACACCACCCAGCGCTTTACACACTTTAACCATTCTACCACATGAATGTAAATGATCCGATCATAGACACTGAAGACTATCGCGACCAAATTGCGACGGTTGACGATTCGGGTAAACGCGTCTGGATTTATCCCAAAAAACCTAAGGGCCGGTTTACGGATGCCCGTACTTACGTAAGCTGGGTATTGCTGGCGTTTCTGTTTGGAATGCCCTTTATCAAAGTCAACGGGGACCCCTTATTGCTTTTCAATATTTTGGAGCGGAAGTTCATCCTGTTTGGCATACAGTTTATGCCGCAGGACTTCCACCTTTTTGTGCTCGCGATGTTGACCTTTATCGTCTTCATTATCCTCTTTACCGTAATTTGGGGAAGGATTTTCTGTGGATGGGTTTGCCCCCAAACGATTTTCATGGAAATGGTTTTTCGTAAAATCGAATACGCTATAGAAGGGGATGCCAATGCTCAAAAAAGGCTGGACAATGCACCCTGGACAACACAGAAAATCATTAAAAAAGTTAGCAAACAAGTCCTCTTTTTTGCGATTGCGGTGCTGGTAGCTAATACCTTTCTTGCCTATATTATTGGTATAGATGAAGTGATCAAAATCACAACAGAACCTGTTTCGCAAAACCTCTCAGGCTTCATTGCCATGATTTTGTTCTCCGGAGCTTTCTACTTTGTTTTCGCCTCCCTGCGCGAACAGGTTTGTGTGACCATTTGTCCCTACGGCCGACTGCAGGGCGTCATGTTAGACCAAAACTCTATCGTTGTAGGCTATGACTTCGTACGTGGCGAGCCCAGAGGAAAGATCAAAAAGGACCGAAAGAAAAAACCCGCACCAACTACAAGCAACAGCGGTATATCCAATCCGGTCGCTCAGATGCAAGCGGATGTTGCCACCGCAGATGTTGCTGTAGCGCCATCGGGAAAAGATTGCGCCCCTGTACCCGGCAGCAATCCGGCAGAGACCATGAAGAAAGCGCTCGGCGATTGTATCGACTGCGGGCTTTGTGTAAAGGTCTGTCCAACCGGCATTGACATTCGCGACGGCACCCAATTAGAGTGTATCAACTGTACAGCTTGCATTGATGCCTGCGATGAGGTCATGGACAAAGTTGACCGCCCTCGCGGACTGATCCGGTACGATAGCTATAACGGTATAAAATCCGGTAGCAAGAAACTCTTCACGACCCGAGTCATTGCCTATACCGCAGTACTTGCCCTTTTGGTAGTTGTCAATATCGTACTACTGATGTCCCGTACCGATGTGGAAACGCTTCTGCTACGTACACCGGGCACTCTCTACCAAAAAGTAGACGAAACCTATATCAGTAACCTGTACAACTACCAGGTCATTAATAAGACCGCGGAGGCCGTCCCTGTGGAGTTTAAGCTGATTGGCGATATTCCAGGCCGGATCAGGCTGGTAGGTAAGCCACCGGTTGCAGCAGCTGGCAAGCTTGCCGAAGGAGCCCTGTTCATAGACCTGGATAAAGCTGCTCTGGAATCCAGAAAGACAGAAGTGGTCATTGAAGTTTACTCCGATGGAGAACTGATCGATGAGGTCAAAACCAACTTCCTTGGCCCGGTAAAATAAACATTGAATTTTGGTTAGTGCAAAGAGAGGAGCCCTCAGGTTCCCCTTTTTCCAAAACCTGCTTTTTTTGACACAAGAACCTGAACAGAATACTGGTCAGGAAAAATTTTAGACCTATGAAATTCAATTGGGGAACTGGCATCGCTATCTTTTTCAGTGTGTTTGTCCTTTCTCTGGTCTATCAGGTTTACCGGTCTACACAGTATGACCACAGCCTGGTTTCCGATCAGTACTACGCTGATGACCTCCGCTATCAGGAGCACTACGATAAATTGGTCAATGCCCAACAACTTGAAGAGGACCTGAAAATCCAGCCGGTAGCTGAAGCCGCAACGCTGGAACTACACTTTCCAAGGCAAGTCGGTAAGCTGGGCGGTGAAGTTCACTTCTTCTGCCCGGCTGATCAGTCAAGCGATTTCAGGCTTCCGGTAAAGCCCATGGGCGATGGTGTGCAGCGCATTCCAACCCAAGAGCTTCGCCGCGGGCTTTGGAAAATCAAAGTAGACTGGACCGGTGACGGGAAGGCATTCTATAAAGAACAAGATATCCGGTTATAATATGGGCATCTGGACGGCGTTTACGATCGGTTTATTGGGTAGCCTGCACTGCATTGGCATGTGCGGTCCAATAGCGTTGTCCCTGCCCTATCAGGGTACACGCCGGTGGGCAGCAGCGGGTAATGTACTCTTGTATAATATTGGCCGGGTATTGACCTATATGCTTCTTGGGTCTGTAATAGGCTTGGTTGGCAGAGGATTTTTCCTGGCGGGTGCACAGTCCTATATTTCTATCGGACTGGGGGTCTTCCTGCTCATTGTGGCCCTATTTTCTGTTGATGTTGAAAGCCGGATTCTGCGAATCCCCTTCATGCAGCGCCTGAACGGCTGGGTGAAGACTCAGCTCGGAAAGCTGTTGCGTGGTGGTGGCCGGGAACGGCTTCTCTTTATTGGTGCCCTCAACGGGCTGCTCCCCTGTGGGTTGGTATATGTGGCCATTGTCGGTGCCGTAAGTACCGGTGTAATCTGGAACAGTGCCCTCTACATGGCTGCATTTGGCCTTGGCACCATCCCGTTGATGATGGCTACTGCGCTTGCCGGGCAGTTTATCAAACTGGAATGGCGGGTGCGCTTGCGCAAACTTCTGCCTGTCTTTCTCGTAGGGTTCGCGATCCTCTTCATCATGCGGGGCCTGAATTTTGACATGCCGGTTGAGCTTCGTTTTTGGGAAGATCTTCAGAATACGCCAATGTGCCATTAGGGAAGATAGAATAATAAGAAAAACCGATATCATCATCATAGGAGCAGGGCCGGTGGACCTGTTTACGGTATTCGAGGCCGGGCTTTTAAATGCTCGCCGGACCATCAATTTTACGAAGTCACTAAAAAAGCCCCTTAAGAATCTTGTGTCAATTCACTTTCGCCCCCTTTGCCTCCGCCAGGAAGCAGGGGGCGCTTTTTTTAGCACCTCAACTCTATAATATGCCCCGCTTTGTAAGAACTGAATACTAGGATATGTTGTTTGTATTTTGTATATTTGAAAACGATTAATTCAAATAATGTTTTGAAATTAATTTAATAAACCAAAACTTATTCGTAATGTCTCCTAAAAACCCTGCGGTCTTTTTCCGGTAATCAGTCTAGCTTTGCCTCCAACAAAGCTTTCGTCTAACCAGCGCTATCTAAGCTGATCAACCATCCAAGACACCCAAATGGCGGTCTTAACAAAGCCTGCCAAACCATTAACCAAATTACCGAGGTATGACAAAAAGGTCGATCCAACGCCGACTGCTTAAAGCACGTATTTCGCTGAACCATATCATACAGAAAATACTTGACATCAATCGGAACCGCAAAAAACTAGAGTACTCCAGGCAAGCGGAGATACGAGAGCAGCGCCTGAATGAAGAACTGCGCGTACTCAATAAAATGGCTGAATACCAAGACCGGCTGATCAAGTATTACGAACGAACACTCTCCGGTAAAAAAGTACAGCAAACCTCTACCATAAAAAGAAATACTCCGCATCGCCATCAGCCTACCCTACCCTAAGCTGATTGGCATTTTATCTTGTATCCGGTTGACAATACCAGGCACAAAAGGACGTATTTGCTCCAACAAATCGCTGAGCTGGTATTGCTTATCCTCAATGCGGTCCAGGATATCAATAGATGCTTGTATCAATTCAGCAAGCTCTTCTTTGTCCATCAACATTTCCTTATACTGCGCTACGGCATTATACCATAGAATAGTAGGCAGGTAATTAGCGTTACGCTGGTATTGCCGCTCTTTATCCAGTAAATGGTATTTCCGGACCACCTTGAGTACCTTTGTAAACCTTTCCTGCCGGAGCATAGCTTCCAGATAAGAAGAAAAGAAAATGTGCCAGCGATGCTCAAAAATTTCCTTCTTGTATGCCTGCAGAAATGATTCCGCATAGTTCTCTGCATTACGGAACTGCTGATTATGATTCAGGCATTTCAAGTAGAAGGCTACAAAACCTATTCGGTTGTGGAAACTTGGCGTATGCTTCATTTCCGGATATGCAGTACGCATGAGCTGCAGAGCCTCCGGATACTTCTTCTGCCGGAGCAGTACAGCACTTAGGTTATTGACATAGTGGATATAATCGCTGTTTTTATCGCGAACGGACAGGTACCCGTAGTACTCTGCACTGTCGTAGTCCTGAAATTTAGTGTGCAACAGCACCCGGTTGCCGTAGTAGTTGAGCAACAAGCGCCGGGAGTAATATTGCCCTGTGCGGAACAGCTTATCTATGTAATCGTACTTTTCCTTCAGCTTATCGAATTGGCGATAGTTGAAGTAGATAAAGGTAAGACGGACTAGCGCCAGGTATCGGTTTAACCCATCCAGGTGTTCATCGTAAAACACTTCTGTGAGCCATTCTTCCCATTGCATGGACTGCGCAGAATTCTCGGAATATTGCCCTACGATATCGGTCGTGGCTTCATGCATACGCTCAAAAACCTCTTTGCAGGTATTGTAGCGATCCCGGTACTTACCCAGAAAGTCATCCGCCACCCGATGATGAGCATACCGCATCCGGATCAGCAAATACTGCCGGTAGAGCTGTACCAACTCATAAAACTTAGTGAAGTAAAAGTCCAGCCTGTCATAATCTCGTATTGCTTTTACCAACTGTTTTTCCTCCTTAGGCTCAATAGCATCGGTCATGATTTGACGCTCCATCTGGCTCATCCAGTCAAAACGGACATCAACGTCCATAGCTTCCAGCCGCTCATTAATCCAGTTTTTCAGATTGGAGTATTTGCGCTTATCAATAGATTTATCGTAGGAGGTGAATTGGCGGATGTGTGTACAATTATAATTGAGCCGCTCCAAAATACCCAGTTTTATATGATCTTCAAACTGCTGAGAATCCAACAGATAGGCGGTTTCGTGTGGCAACAGGCTATCTGCAAACTCGGTGAATTTTTGTAATTTTTTTCTCATGACCATTTGGCTTATTCCTACAACCAAGGTAAGCTTTTCTATGCAAATACAAAAACATATAGATACTTATATGTGAACAGACAAAATGGATTTACCCCGTTCAATTCCGGCCAAGACGGCGCCAGCCATTCCAGCAGATTTCAGTATCCTTACCCGTGCTATAGTCCTTGGCATAGAAGAAGTTCAGTCGGCGGCGGGTCGCCTGATCGACGCTCCCAATGCGCAGGTTATCCAGTGGTGATAAAACACCAGATCGGATAGCAGGCAAGCTTAAATCCTCTTTTTCAGTGGCCACATAACCAACCCAACTCTGATGCCCTGCCAGCACCCTGAAAATATTGCGCAACAGCCCAAAGGGCTTCCGGACCAACAAAGCCTGGAATGGAAAAGAAAAGAGCAGGAATAGTGCAAAAGAGATATCAAAAACCCGCTTGTTCCTCAAACTCATCGATTGCACGATATTGTACTGAATATCGATCGTATAAAGCTCCCCCGCGGTATTCTTTGAACTACTACCGATAATACTCATGCTTTCCCTCGGCACAATTTTGTAATTAATTGCCGGGCCAAGGTTAGACATCCACTGCATAACCGCCTGAGTGGAAACATCTTTTGAACAGAAAATCACTTCGCTTATATTATAGATGTGCACAACCTCCTCCAGTTGTTCCAGCCTGCTAAGGTAAACGGACTGATCGTGGGGCTCATTAGATGGGGCAACGGTACCAACCACAGGCCGGTGAACCTCTGCCTTGTGCAACAACTGCTGTACGCGCTCGCTTTCCTCAATCGTTCCTACAATGACGATCGGCAGATCTTCTTTCTCACCGATACGAAAGTGCCGGTAGGCTAAAAAATGTAGTAACAGCCGTATCCCAACGGTAGCCCCTAGTGACCAGGCAGCGCCAAGCAGAATCAATGCCCTTGAGTTGCGGTATTCCTGCTCAAGCAGACCGTATACGGCTAGTAAAATCAAAGTGCCAAATAGCAGGCCTCTCACCAGCCGCCGGAGACGGTAACGCTCATCGTAGCCTCCGCTAAAAAAGACTGTGAGCAGCCAGATTGTGATATAAAGGGGGAAATTCAGGTACAGAATTGAAGGGCTGTAGTAGTCCGGGTCTTTGAAATGATATGCGCCCCAGAAATCTTTCAAAAAGAAAAGCCCTCCGTATATAGCAGCAGCATCAAGCAACGGTAAATATACCCGCTGAAAAAGATTAGATAGCAACGTAGTGCCCGCACGAAGATATATCGCCACTTGCAACATGAGCACGAAAACAGTAGCCTTATTCCCTTTGAAATGCTTACGTGCAAAAATAATCATCGCGTTGTAGAAAGCCTTCACATAGTTTAGGCTCCCCTTTTTTGTACTCTCCCCCTTGTAGTGAATGATAGAGGTAGCTGGCAGGTAGTAATTTTTGTGCCCGGCCTTAATGATACGGTAGGAAAGATCAATATCTTCCCCGTACATAAAAAAGGCTTCATCCAGCAGGCCTACTTCGTCCAAAACTGACCGCCGCATAAACATAAAGGCACCGGCCAGCACTTCTACTTCGTTCGTCTCCAACTCGTCCAGATAGCCCAGGTGGTAGTGATTGAAATGCCGGGACTTCGGAAATAGCCGGGAGAGCCCTACCGTTTTGCAAAAAGCAACCCAGGGGGACGGAAATCCCCGCTTAGACTCCGGCAGAAAGGCACCACTACCATCAATCATGCGCACGCCCAGCCCGCCTGCTTGCGGATGTGCATCCATAAAGGCAATGCACTTTTCAAAAGTGTCCTCTTCCACTACTGTGTCTGGGTTGAGCAGCAGCACGTACGCTCCCTTGCTTTGCCGTATCGCCTGATTATTGGCAACAGAAAATCCGGGATTACTTTGATTTCGGATAAGATGCACTTCCGGGAACTTCTCCTGCATCATGAGCACGGAGTCGTCTACAGAGTTGTTGTCTACCACCCAGATTTCCACCTGCAGCCCACGGGAAGCCCGGCGTACAGACAACAGTGCCTGCTCGAGGAAGTACTTGACGTTGTAATTTACTATGATGACAGAGAGCTTCATCAAAGCTAGGCTTTATTATAAGGCTGCCGCGCCACAATCGACCGGCCCAGCGTCAGCTCATCGGCATATTCCAGCTCCCCGCCGAAGGAAACGCCCCGGGCAATGGTGCTGACCTGCACGTCTTTGCCTTCCAGCTTTTTAGAAATATAGAAAGTCGTGGTATCCCCTTCTATCGTAGGGCTAATTGCCATAATAATTTCTTTAGCTTCGTCTTTATCAATGCGCTCCAAGAGCGGATCGATGGTCAGATCGTCGGGCCCTATTCCCTCAATGGGGGAGATCACCCCACCTAGTACGTGATACAGTCCGTGGTACTGCCCGGTGTCTTCAATGGCCATCACATCGCGTATGCTTTCCACTACGCAAATGGTGGTTCCCTCCCGCCGTTTGTCTGCACAAATATTGCACAGGCGGTCATCAGAGAGGTTATAGCAGCGATCGCACTGCCGGATATTCTTGCGCATATTAACAATAGCCTCTGCAAACTGCTCAGCGGCTTCCTCCGGCTGCTGCGTAAGGTGCAGAACCAGGCGCAATGCTGTCTTTTTGCCAATACCTGGCAAGGTGGCAAAGGCATTAACGGCGGACTCTATATATTTTGACGAGAAGTTCATGGTTTCAAAATTAGCAAATACCCGTGGAAAACGCGAGGCAGAGCAAACAATTCCCACCTTTATACCTTGTCTTGAGTAATAAACCAGATGTAATGACAAAGTCCTTTGAAGCTTTCGGGCATGACAAACCTGCTTTTTTTTATTTCTACGACGCCCTCTGCGGTTGGTGCTATGGCTTTAGTCCGGTCATTCATCAATTACACCAGCAATTCGAATCAGATATGGATTTCGAAGTGCTCTCCGGTGGTATGATCACCGGCGACCGCGTTGGGCGGATTGGAGAAGTGGCCGGGTACATCAGTGAGGCGTACCAAACCGTAGAACAGCGTACCGGTGTCACCTTTGGGACCGCATTTCTGGAGGGAACGCTTGCTGAAGGGAAGGCCGTCTTCACATCGGTACCAGCTGCCATCGCTATGTCAATTGCCAAAGAGGAGGCTCCGGATAAGCAGGTAGCATTTGCCCATCTTTTGCAAAAAGCAGTTTACTACGATGGCATCCCCCCTGCGGAAGTGGATGCTTATGCGCCCTACGCTACCCAAATCGGGCTGGACCCGGCATTATTCACCGAAAAGATGAAAGCGCTGGAGTACCGACAGAAAGCCGAGCAGGAATTCAGGATTGCCGCACAAATAGGCGTACGTGGTTTCCCCACCTGTTTTATGAAAACCGGCGATCAGTTCCACCTAATCACGACCGGCTACCTCCCTAAGACCGAACTGCAGCTGGCCGTCCAGAAAGTATTGAACGGGTCTGCTGTGAACCCTAACTAAACAGATGGGTTTTAATTATTGACCAATAATCATTTTCTTTGCACTTAGTGTGTAAATTACACCAGTTATTAAACTTGTTAAAAGTCAATGCACCCGCCTAAATCGGGCACTTAATGTACAATGAAGTGACGCACCAAGCCTGATACAGTATTATCTGACCTTTTACCGGTCTTCGTATCAAATACTTCGTCAGGCATGCAGAACCAAAAGAGGTTTAGCATTACAAATGGCTTTAGATAAGTTCATTAAAAAGAATCAACGACTAAAATACCCAATCGTATGGCAGAAGTCATCAGAATGCCCCGAATGAGCGACACAATGGAAGAGGGCAATATTGTAAGCTGGCTCAAAGAAGAAGGTGAAGAAGTAGAAGCAGGTGAAACCCTGGCTGAAGTGGAAACAGATAAAGCCACCATGGAACTGGACAGCTATTTCGATGGTGTCCTTCTTCATATTGCAGTGAAAGAAGGCCCTGTGCCCATCAACGGCGTTATTGCCGTTATTGGTGATGAGGGCGAAGACTGGAAAGCCGCCGTTGAAGAAGCTACCTCAGACAACGGCAGCTCTGATGACAGCAGTGATGAAGCACCTAAGGAAGAAGCCGCCGCCCCACAGGAAGACACCTCCAGCCAAGAGGAACCCGCTGGCACCGGCGGCAGCAGTAGCGATGGAGACAAGCGCATTAAGGCTTCTCCACTCGCCCGCAGCATGGCTAAAGAAGCTAATGTTGACCTTACCAACGTCGACGGATCAGGAGACGGTGGCCGCATTGTAAAGCGGGACATAGAAGAGGCTATCGAGCAACAAAAGTCTGCTCCTGCTCCACAGCCCGCTCCGGCTGCACCAGAAGCACCGGCAGCACAGCCTGCACCACAACAACAGGAAGCTCCTGCTGCCAAGGTGCCCGAGTTCTCCATTTCCGCAAGCGGCGACAACTATGAGGACGAGCCGGTAAGCCAAATGCGAAAGACCATCGCACGCCGATTGGGCGAGAGCAAGTTTTCCGCACCGCACTTCTACCTGACAGTAGAAATCAACATGGACAACGCCATCAAAGTACGTAAGCGCCTGAACGAGGTGGCTCCAACTAAGATCTCCTTCAACGACTTAGTGCTGAAAGCCTGTGCAGTGGCGTTGCGCCAAAATCCGGCAATCAACTCTTCCTGGCTGGGTGATAAAATCCGGAAGAACAAAGATGTTAATATTGGCGTGGCCGTAGCTGTAGACGAGGGGCTGTTGGTCCCTGTTATCCGTTTTGCAGATATGAAGTCGCTATCGCAGATCAACACAGAAGTCAAAACCCTTGCAGGCAAAGCCAAGAACCGCAAGCTGTCTACTGAAGAGATGCAGGGTAATACCTTTACCATTTCCAATCTGGGCATGTTCGGTATCGAAGCGTTCACCGCCATTATCAATCCACCTGACAGCTGTATCCTGGCCGTTGGGGGTATCATTGAGAAGCCGATTGTCAAAGACGGTGAACTGGCAGTGGGTAATATGATGAAAGTCACATTGTCCTGCGACCACCGCGTAGTGGATGGTGCAACCGGTGCGACCTTCCTGAATACCGTAAAGGATATTCTGGAAGATCCGATCCGCATCCTGGTATAAAAGGACCAGACAAAACATACGATAAAGGGCACTGGCTTGAGCTGGTGCCCTTTTTTATTTGAATTTAAGAACACGATATCACCT
>Ga0307981_1000369_pt1 | contig 45517 bp, 39 predicted proteins | sample OrgLakmetagen987_FD_201849 | JGI IMG/M metagenome (GOLD analysis project Ga0307981, IMG submission 201849) | Saline water microbial communities from Organic Lake, Antarctica - #987 | ecosystem: Environmental > Aquatic > Non-marine Saline and Alkaline > Saline | place: Antarctica: Organic Lake... | reverse complement strand
CTTCCCCAACTGGCCGTACTCGGAGATCCCCTTCAACAACAGTCGCCCGGGACTCTCATAGTCGAGACGGTTATACTCCTCCTCATCCGTACAGATCAACACCCCGAATGATAATTTCGGCGCTTTTCCACCCCCCTTCCCCCGGCCATTCCCCTTCGATACACGCGTCACCATATGGTTGTATCCCAACTGTGCGGCTAACTCGAAGACTCTGGCACGGGTGGCCGGATTGATACCGGGGTGATTCGTGAAGCAACGTGAGACGGTTGCCCTCGATAGACCCAAGGTGTTGGCGATACTTTGCTGATTTACTTCGCTCATACTGTATGATCAATCCTTACAGGCTCTCTGCACATAAATGCAATATTTTTCAGCAAAGGTCTTGACAATCAATTGTGCAATTATATGCAATTTAAGCATGATTAAATTTGTCACCTCGCTTTTCTGCCTATCCCTGCTGGCTTCCCCGCATTGCTTCTCCGGAGCTGTTGAAATCCACGAAACCAGCCCGGGCCATTTTGAATTACTCGTCGGTGGTCAGCCGTTCTTCGCCAAAGGCGTGGGTGGCGCGAATAATCTGCGGAAGCTCAAAGAACTGGGCGGTAACACCTTCCGCACATGGGGAGCCGAGCAACTGGACGAGCGGATCGAGGGTAAACTCCTACTCGACTACGCAGATGAATTGGGACTGAAGGTGATGGCTGGCATCTGGATCGGGCACGAACGTCATGGATTCGATTACAACGACCCGGTTCAAATTAACAAGCAACGCGAACATGTCCGCGAGACGGTATGCAAACACAAGGATCACCCCGCCCTGCTCGTCTGGGGATTGGGAAACGAAATGGAGGGTCCTGCTGCGGATGGCAGCGATATCCGTATTTGGAAGGAACTCAACGAACTCGCCAAAATCGTCAAGGAAGAGGATCCGCACCACCCGGTCTGCACCGTGATTGCCAGCATCGGAGGCGAAAAAGTGCCTAATGTGATCAAATATTATCCGGAAATCGATATTCTGGGAGTCAACGCTTACGCCAGCGCATCGGGGGTCGGCAGTGGTCTCGTCTCTCTGGGATGGACCAAACCTTTCATGCTGACTGAATTCGGCCCGCTCGGACACTGGGAGGTCGGCAAGGCGCCGTGGGGCGCCCCCATCGAACCGACGAGCCAGGATAAGGCCTCCATGTATTATGTAACCCACCAGCGCGTGGTGGAAGAAGGCGAGGGCAAATGCCTTGGCACATTCGCATTCCTCTGGGGGCACAAGCAGGAGACCACCGCGACATGGTACGGCATGTTCCTCGCGAGCGGCGAACGCCTCGGAGCGGCCGACGCGATGAGCTACGCATGGAATGGTGAATTCCCCTCCAACCGCGCTCCCAAGCTCATCTCCCTCGATTCAGCCGCAGACCGGCAAAAAGTGAGCCCGGGTTCCACCCAGACGGCGAAGGTCAATGTGAAAGACCCCGAAGACGACCCCCTCGGGTATGAATGGGTGGTCACCGCAGAAAGCACCGATGTCCGCGTAGGCGGCGACAAGGAAACCGCCCCACCCTCATTCCCCGATTCGATCCAATCGGGTACCGGTGCTTCCGCTACTTTCACGGCTCCAGAAAAGACCGGTGCCTACCGCTTGTTTGTCTACGTAAGAGACAATGCGAACGGAGCCGCGACCGCCAACTTCCCATTCTACGTAGAGTGAGCCTCCGCGAGTACTCGGGAAACCCAACTCTGACTTGATCCCCAGCCCCTGGTAAAAATGACATCGACGACACTAGACGCTCCGCAAACCGCCCGTGACGAAACCCGCGAGGGCAGTTTCAATTCGACTATTGGCAAACCGACCCGGTTTGTCGATATCGACGGCACCCGTTTTGTTTGCATCCAGGATATGGAATCGTTGCCGACCTTCTTCCTTACGATGGTCAGTGCCGGCGACCAGTGGCTATTTGCGGCGACCAATGGTTCCCTGACCGCGGGTCGCGGCTCTCCGGAAACCGCGCTTTTCCCCTATTACACGGTCGATAAGATTATCGACAACTGGAACAGCACCGGCCCGCAAACCTGTATCCAGGACGGCGACACCGTTTGGGAGCCATTCAAACCCCATAGCAAACGGCTTTTTACAATCAAACAGCGTATGTTCAAGAGCCTCAACGGCGATGTGCTCATATTCGAAGAGGTCAACCAGACACTGGGTCTCTCCTTCCGCTACAGCTGGAAAAGTTCGGACAAATATGGATTCGTGCGAACAGCCAAGCTGGTCAATACCGGAGAAGCCGAGAAGGCGCTTAAAGTGGTCGATGGTATCAGCAATTTCCTGGCTGCGGGGGTCGACTCGCGAACACAGCAAGAATACAGCTGCCTGACGGACGCCTACAAACTCAGCGAGCTGGACGCGGAGCACCAACTCCTCGTCCACCGCATGGCCGTCTCCCTGACAGACGAGGCCATACCGCTGGAATCACTACGCGCGACAACCGTATGGTCTCATGGATGGCCCGAGAGCCGGATCCTCATGCACACAGACAGTGTGCAGGCCTACCTGGAGGGCGGGTCACTGCCCGGGGGGCATAGCCAACGCGCCGCCCGCGGGAATTTCTTCAACGCCGGAGAAATGACACTGGCACCCGGCGCTTCGCAGGAGTGGTCGCAAGTCGCCGAAATCAACCAAAACCAAAGCGGCGTTGCCCAATTATTGCAGGAGCTGCGGCATCCGGATGCACTCTGGGCGAAAGTCCGGGCAGACATCCGATCGGGGCAGACCACCCTTGATCGGCTCATCGCCGCCTCCGACGGGCAACAAGTCTCGGCCGAGGAATTGGTGACCAGCCATCACCGCGCCAACGTTCTTTTCAATATCATGCGGGGCGGTGTCTTCCCCGATGGCTACGAGTTGGAAACCAAGGCGATCAGAGCGCATATCGCCCGCCACCGAACAAATCTGAGCGACGAAGAGTCTGCTTGGCTCGACCAGCTACCGACAAAAATATCGTATCCCGATCTTGTCGGAAGTGCCCGAAATCTGAAGAGCCCCGAACTCCTGCGTATCTGCAGCGAATACCTCCCCCTCACCTTCAGCCGCCGACATGGGGATCCCAGCCGCCCCTGGAATCGTTTTACAATCCAGACCAAAGACCGACTGGGCAATGACATCGTGGGTTTCCAAGGCAACTGGCGCGACATTTTTCAAAACTGGGAGGCGCTTGCCTGGAGTTTCCCGCTCTACAACGAAGCCTTCATCCATAAGTTTCTAAACGCCAGCACAGCCGATGGATATAATCCTTATCGAATCACAGCCGAGGGGATCGATTGGGAGGCCCCCGATCCGACCGACCCCTGGGCGTCGATTGGCTACTGGGGCGACCATCAGATAATTTACCTGCTAAAGCTGCTTGAGTTTTCCGAAAAGTTGGATGTCCAGGGTCTGCGCCGACGGCTCTATCAAAGAGACTTTGTCTTCGCAGAGGTGCCTTATGAGATCAAGGACTTTGCGCATCTGGAGCGTGCCCCGAACCACTCGATCCATTTCAACGAAGACCGCAACGAGGCAATCCTGGCCCGCGCCGAAACGTTTGGAGCCGACGGCAAACTGCTCCACGATGCATCCGGTTGCCTCGTCCAGGCCAACCTGCTGGAAAAACTCCTCATCCCGCTCGCCGTCAAACTCAGCAACTATGTGCCCGGCGGCGGCATCTGGATGAACACACAGCGCCCCGAGTGGAACGATGCCAACAACGCGCTGGCAGGCCACGGCCTATCGATGGTCACCACTTGCTACCTCCACCGCTATATCAATTTCCTCGACCGTATGATCCCTGTGGAATCGGACGATTTCGAATGTGCGGAAGCACTCGTCGAGCTGATCCGCGGGCTTGATCAAGCGCTGGAGTCCTCCCCCGCTGAAGCCGGTCGCACCCCGGAGAGCCGCTACGGAATGGTCCGGCAACTCGGGCTGGCAGGGGAACGATACAGGAAAGCGACCTATGCGAAAACTTTAGGCGACCGAATAAAACTCCGCGCGAGCGAGGTCAAAAATTTGATCGCGGCCGCCCGCGGCCATATCCGCGCCACGATTGAGGCCAACAAACGACCGGACGGGCTCTACCACGCTTATAATATTTTAGATATCGACGCGGGACGACAAACCGCCGAAATCAAGACACTCGGCCCCATGCTCGAAGGGCAGGTTGCCATTCTCAGTTCCGAAGCGATCGACGAAAGTCAGGCCTTCGAGGTCATCGAAGCACTTCGATCGAGCCCACTCTACTGCCCACGCCGAAACAGCTATATCCTATACGCAGACAAGACGCTGCCCACATTCCTCAATTACAATCGCATCGAGCCATCCGAAGCCGAGGCCATTCCACTGCTGTCGAACATGCTTGCGAACGAAGACCCATCCCTCGTCGTGCGTTCGCCGGACGGGTGCGTGCGCATCCAAGCCGATATCCGGAACCGATTCGAACTCGAGGAAGCGCTTGAGCAACTCCGCACCGATCCAAATCAAGCCGACGCCGTCCAAGCGGACGCTGACGCCATTCATGCGCTCTACGAGAAGACTTTTAACCACCAGTCTTTCACGGGACGCAGCGGCTCGATGTTTGCCTACGAAGGCCTCGGCAGTATCTATTGGCACATGGTCTCCAAGCTCATGCTGGCCGTCCAGGAATGGGCTATCAAGGCTTGCGATACCGATACCTTCGACCGCTTCCGCTCCCACTATTTCGAGATCCAGAACGGTCTCGGTTTTCGCAAATCACCGAAGGAATACGGAGCCTTCCCGGCCGACGCCTATTCACACACGCCCGCGCACGCAGGTGCCCAGCAACCGGGGCTGACCGGTATGGTCAAAGAAGGGATCCTCTGCCGGTTCGCCGAGCTCGGCATCGAAATCGTGGACCAGACGATCCGCTTCAACCCACGCCTTCTGCGCGACGCCGAGTTCGTGGAAAAGCCGGTCGAATACCCGGTGCACCTGGCCGACGGTTCGACACGAACATTCACCGTGCCGAAAAACAGCTTACTCTTCACTTTCGCACAGACGCCGATCATATACATGAAGTCTCCGACCGGGCGCACACAAATCGAAGTCGAACTCGCTTCCGGTGCCCCCATACAATTAGACTCGGATACACTTTCAAAAGAGTTGTCCCGGGACATTTTTCAACGAAACCATCAAATTCGTTCGATTACGGTCCGACTACCAAACGCCCTCCGGACGACCTGAGTTACGTCCTCGATCGCCCCTCCCACCCCTATCGTCTAGAAAGTGAATTTAACAGCTCCAATATCCTTGAAGGAGAAGCTGGGCTACGGCCTCGGTGACACCGCATCCAATATCTTCTTTCAGTTCGTCAATATCTTTCTTCTCTATTATTACACGGATGTTTTCGGGCTATCGCCTGCTGCAGTTGGTACCCTATTTGTGGTCACGCGCTTTTGGGATGCTATCAATGACCCTCTCATGGGGGCGCTCGCCGACCGAACCACCACGCGTTGGGGCAAATACCGCCCCTACTTGCTCTGGATGGCGATCCCTTTCGGACTCTGCGGTTACCTAGCCTTCGCCAACCCGGACTTCAGCCAAACCGGAAAACTCATCTACGCCTATGCGACCTACGTCGGGCTGATGATGACCTATACCGCGATCAATGTCCCGTACTCCGCGCTGATGGGGGTCATGACTCCCAACTCCGAAGAGCGCACCTCACTCGCCAGTTACCGCTTTGTCGGTGCTTTTTCGGGGATGTTGCTGATCTCGCTTTCAGTCCGCCCACTCGTCCGCGTCTTGGGTAATGGCGACGAAGCGACCGGCTTCAAGCTCACCATGGGACTGCTCGCGGTCATCGCCACAGTGCTCTTCATGATCACATTCGCCACGACCAAAGAGCGCGTCAAACCCCAGAAGCCGCCGGAAGGGACCAGCCTGAAAAAAGACATCAAGTTCCTTTTCAAGAATCGGCCTTGGATCATCATGGTGATCGCCGGCATTCTCACACTGTCCAACGTCGCCGTCCGGGCGGCGGTCACGAACCACTTTTTCAAATATTATGTCGGTGACGATGGCAGCCCCGTGTTCTGGTTTCTGGATCGCACGTCCCTGCTTCTTTCATCGGGCGCACTGGCCTTTATCACCGGGATTCTGTTCACGAGCGCACTGAGCAAACGATTCGGCAAAAGAAATGCCCTCATGGGCCTGACCCTGCTCAACGGGTTCACATTCATCGGCTTTTATTTCATCCCCGCGGATGCCTACGGATTGATGTTAACTGTAAACATCATTGGCAACATCATCGCCGGGCCCACGCCGGCACTTGTCTGGGCGATCTACTCGGACGTCGCCGACTACGGCGAATGGAAATTCGGACGCCGCACGACAGGGCTGGTGTTTTCCGCCGCCATGTTCGCCCAGAAGATGGGCCTGACTATTGGCGGTGGCGTCTCCGGATGGCTGCTCTCCGGCTTCGGCTTTGTCGCCAACGAGACGCAAACCGAAACAGCGATGCTCGGCATACGGCTGATGTTCTCGATCCTTCCCGGCGCCCTCGCCATCGCCAACGGCGTGATTCTGATTTGGTATCCCCTCTCCGACGAGGAAGTGAATTCCATTGAAAAGGAACTCATCACCCGCCGAGCCGAGGAAGACGCGGCGAGCCCGGCCTGAAACTATCCCTTTCACATAAAAACCCATGAAGCATATAATGAACATCACCAAAAAACTGACCCACGCAGCTGCGCTCGGCAGCCTGGCTCTGGCCGGCACGGCTTGTGCCGCCATCGATACGGACACCATGACGGTCAGTATCTATCAGACGACCCGACAAGGCGACCGACTCAAAGAAATCGAGCCCATTGCCACCGACATAAAAAGCGATTACTCGCTGAAACTCGACAACAGCAAAACCTACCAGACCTTGATCGGTATCGGCGGTTCCTTCACCGAATCTTCCGCCCAGGTGCTGAGCGAACTTTCGGCCACCAAGCGTGAAATCGCAATGCGCAAGTACTTCGCTCCCAGCGGCGCACACATTTCCCTGACCCGCACGCACATGGCCAGTTGCGACTTCTCGGTCACCAACTACACCTACGCGCCAATCCCCGGGGATACCGAGCTAAAACACTTTTCAATCGAGCCCGATCGTAAATACTTGCTCGGAATGATCAAAGACGCCCAAAAGATCCCGGGAGCTGATTTTAAAATTCTCGCCTCTCCCTGGACCGCCCCCCCCTGGATGAAGACAAACAACACCTGGAACGGCGGCTCACTCCTTCGCGAACATTACCAGACCTTCGCCGACTATTTCGTCAAATACATCGATGCCTACGAAGCGGAGGGCATCGACATCTGGGGTATCACCCCAACAAACGAACCGCTCGGCAATAACAGTAACTGGGAGAGTCTCCACTTTACCGCCGAGGAGATGACCACCTGGATCGCGGGCTACCTCGGGCCGACTTTAGATAAAGGTGCCCCCGATGTACAGATCTGGGGCTACGATCAAAACCGCGGGCATCACCTCGAAGAATGGGCCGATACCATCTACGGAAATGAAACAGCCGCCCAATATGTCGACGGCATGGCCGTTCACTGGTATGAAAGCACCAATACCGTCAGCTCTGAGTCACTCGACTATGTCCACGAAAAATACCCCAACAAAGGTATACTCCACTCCGAAGGCTGCATCGACGCGATGGGCGACGACGAAGAGATCGGCGTCTGGCTCGAAGACGACTGGTATTGGCGCAAGGAAGCCACCGACTGGGGTTGGCTTTGGGCACCGGAAGACCAAAAAAAATACCATCCGAAATATGCACCCTTCTACCGTTACGCCCGCGATCTAATCGGCGGCTTAAACCACAACCTGACCGGATGGATCGATTGGAATATGTTTCTCAACACACGCGGTGGACCCAACCATGCACGGAACTATTGCCTCGCTCCAATTCTCGTTGATAGCGGTCGTGACGCGATTTACGTCACACCACTCTACTATGCCATCGCACACGTCAGTAAATTCATCCGCCCCGGAGCCGTACGGGTCGGCCTCAGCGGGCATGACGACGAGTTCATGGCCACTGCATTTAGAAACACAGATGGTTCCACAGCCATCGTCATCTTCAACTTACTAGAAGAAGATAAGACTTACAATGTGCAGTCTGGCGATCAAACGCTCACAGTCGCAATTCCTGGCCAAGCGCTCCAGTCGATACTCATCAAAAACTAGATACTGAAACCAGTCTGAATTGCTTTGGATTTTACATACAGAACAATCAAATAACAGCTCGGGGGAAGAGAGGCCAAAGCCTTTCTTCCTTTTTTTTCAGAGATAAAGTAGTCAGTGCCATCGCACTTAAAACGTAAGCACCCCAGATTTGTCCCTGCTCAAAATTGAGCAGCCATCTCTTCGGGTGTAAGCCAGGTGGGGTCTTGCCTGCGCAATAAGTTTTGATTAGTGAGAACAGTTTCAAAATATTTATCTGGGCAGATACCGTGCCGCTGGCAGCTGATCACAATCGAGTAGATGACTGCGCTGCGCTTTCCGGCATTGGGATGGCCTATAAAGAGCCAGTTTTTCTTGCCGATGGCTAAGGGACGGATGGCGTTCTCGATCAGATTGTTGTCGATCTGTAGATCGCCGCGTTGGCAATAAACTTTGGCTTTGTCCCAGATGTTCAGGGCGTAATCGCAAGCTTTGCCTGTCAGGCTCTTGGGTAGGTGAGCTTGGCGCACTTCGATCAGTTTCTTCTGCAAGTCTTCGAGTATAGGCAAGCTTTTGGCCTGACGAGTGAGTTCGATTTGCGAGTAATCGGCTCCAGCCTCCCGCAGCTCTTGCTCTACGCGGTAGAGCGGAGCGATTCGCTAGACCACTCGCTGTGCGTCTTGGCTCTGCTCTTTGGCTTTATCAAACTGGCGGCGGATATGCGCCATGCAGGCGGACAGGACGATGCCTTCGCGCTCGCGAGCATACTTGCCATAAACTCCATAGGCATCGCTTTGCAGATAGCCACTGAAGCGCGCGAGCAACTCATCTAGATGCGAGCTTCGACGCCTCATACTCCAAGTGAACACGACATCGCCTGCCTGACGGCTGATCGGCCAAAGCCAACCCGAGCGGGTTTTGTTGTTCGGATAGTCTGGATCGATCACCTTGATCGGTGTCTCGTCGATTTGCAGATAATCACCATCGATCAAGTTTTGGTGCATCCGGTTATAAATCGGTTCGAGCACTTCGGCGCTGAAGTATCTTGCGCAGGCGGTACGACGGAAGGTGATCGACGTATTTGCCTAAAATAATGTAAGCGAGTAACTCATCTTGGAGTTGGGCATTATGCGCTTTAAGCTGTGCTAGTTCGCTGATGCCATGTATCCAAAAAACGGATACGTAAAAATAAAATCACTTAGACCTCATAGCACGCTTTTTTCGCGCCATGCTTCAGTTCGATACCATCGAGCAACATCCGAAGTGCAGTCGAGCCTAGCACTAGTTTGTATCCCCGCTCAGCAGACTTTGGCCAGCTAAAGCGTCCTTCCTCCAAACGCTTCGCCATCAACCACAGTCCGCTGCCATCCCGATGCAGTATCTTCACGCGGGTGCGAGTCTTGTTCGTAAACACAAACATCGCCGCTCAATAGCTTGAGCTTCAATTGCTCAGTTACCTGCGCATACAGGCCATTGAAACCCTTGCGCATGTCAACAGGATCGAGTCCAGATATATTTTTGTCTCTTCGGTGATAATCTTTTCCATCCACACGTCCTACCGGAACCAGCCTCGCTATGATAGGGGGACAAGTTTGGGGCGCTTACCTTAAAACGACGATGACACCCGATTAGTGCCCCTTCCCTCGCGGGCAAATCAAAAGCATCTCGTAGGGTAAAAACCTCCACCGTTTTCGATAAACAACCAATAAAGACTCATAGCACGGGGTCATATTTATCTCGGCGAATACAAGGCCTGTATCCGCACCATCTCCCTTATGTCTAATTTGACGATCGGCACGACTAAACACAAAAAAGCCCTCCGGTTTCTCGGAGGGCTTTAAATGGCTGCTCGGGCTGGGATCGAACCAGCGACCAAGTGATTAACAGTCACCTGCTCTACCGCTGAGCTACCGAGCAATAAAATAATGAAATAATGAAGAACAAATCGGTAACCAAGTGATTAATCCCGCTAAGCGGGACTCTACCGCTGAGCTACCGAGCAATCAATTGAAGGGCGTATAAAGCTAATGCCCGCTGGGATTGTCAATAGTTTGTCTGCTTTTTTTATTTTCTTAGCGCTCAGCTAGATTTCTCGAGTTCAAGCGCCTTCTCCAGCCATTTCGCTGCGCTTAAGCCTTCCTTTGATTGGAGCATTGATCGGATCGTCGATGCGCCTGTTCGAACCGCCTCGACTGCAGCAGGATCCGTTAAGGCGCGCTCCAATTCAGCCGCCAATGACTTTGGCTTGGCAGCTCCTTGTATGAATTCTGGGTGCAGTGGTTTCTCCAGCAATAAATTGGAAATCCCGATATAGGGGATATCGACCAACACTTTAGCCAAATAATAACTGAGTGGGTTCAGTCGGTATACGATCGCACCTGGAATCTCGGAAAGCGCACAGGCTAATGACATCGTCCCAGAGCTCATTAAGACGGCACTCGCCGCGATCGGCTTCGTCGTGTTCGGCACCAATTCAACCTGCCCATTCAGATCAAGATACCCTTCCAATATCGATTCAACCAATTCCCTAATCGCAGAGCCCGGATAGACAATCGTCGCTCTCAAATCGGCATGTCGCTTACGCACTTCGCGAAACCCTTCCAAGAGCACGGGCAAGATCCGACTCACGGCCCCTTTTCGACTTCCCGGCAGAAGCGCAACGGGCGCGTCTCGACAATACGTAAAGGGTGCCTCAAATTCCTCCCGAATAAAGGGATGCCCAACAAATTCTACCGGAAGCGTGGTATCCTCGAAACAAGCCACCTCAAAGGGAAAAATCACCCCGAGCCGATTCAAGGTCTCCGCCATCTTGAAACGTCGCTTTGCTTTCCATGCCCAGACCTGAGGGCCAATATAGTAGCTGAGGCCAATTGCACCGCCACCTTTTAGGCTCAAGCCACGCTCTTTCAAGGCCGCCGCTAAACGTAGGTTAAATCCAGGATAATCGACAAAGCAAATGTGCTTCGGTCCGTATTGCTCGATCCAGTCAAGTGTCTGATCAAATAGCGATTTAAAGAAACTGTAATGTCGCAGCACCTCGACAAACCCGACTACCGAAACCGCCGTCATATCATAGAGCAACTGAGCGCCCGCTGCTTTGAGTTCTTCCCCACCCAAGCAGGCAACCTTCAAATCCGGATACTTCGCCTTCAAGTCCTTCACAATCAGGGCGGCGTGTTCATCACCGGAATGTTCTCCAGCAATAATTAGCAAATCAGGCGACCCACCCTCAGGCGGTGGAAAAGACGTAGTAAGCTGAAATTTTGATCCCATTGATTGTATTAATAAATAGCTTCCGACAGGAGTATACCTAATTATCCTCTGGATCGATCAAGAATTTCCGTAAGTCTTCATCGGGGGCAATCGTTTTACATATATCAATGCAGCCACTTAAAACCTATATCTATCCCAGTTACGGAGTAGCCAATCTAGGTAAGGTCGCCGTCGAAGTCACACTTCAGCTTTACCTCTTTGACTTCTACACCCGTATTCTAGGTCTCAGCCCCCTACTCGCGGGAGCGGCCTTCGCGGTCGCTATCTTTTGGGATGCTGTCAGCGACATCGTGATATCGGCGGGCTTATTCAAAGCACGTCAACGCGGCATCGCCTACTCAACGGTTCTCCTACTCGGCAGCGTAGTGCTGGCAGTATCGACCGTTGCCCTCTTTTCCCCGCTCAATGCGGGCTCGGATCTTTACCTGTTTTTCCACCTACTTATTACCTACGTGCTATTAAACACTGGCATGACGTTACTCGATCTGCCGCACACGAGCCTGAGTGCCGAACTCAGTCGCAAAGCGAATGAGCGCAATAAGCTTCTCGCCGCTCGCCTTGGCTTCGGTATTTTCGGACTGGCTCTAGGAAGCGCCCTTCCCGGAATTTTTCTGGCAACACTCTCCGACCCTTCTTCTGAAGCCGCACTCAAGGCTTCCCGATCACAATCGGCTTGGGTGCTGGCTATCTGTGTCTTAGTGACCGCAGCACTGACCACCTACTTCATCCGTAAGCAGGAAAAGAGCACTCAACCGAACACACCCGACCAGATACCCGGGATCAAAGAAGTTAAAGCACTCTTCGAGGACACCCCATTCGTTAAAATTCTTATTGCCGGGGTCGTCGCCGCCATCGGGCGTACGATCAACGCAGCCCTTGCTCTCATGTATTACCGCTTCGTTCTCAAGCTCAGCGAAACCAGCATCACCCAAATTGTCCTGCCTGTATTTACTCTAAGTATCGTGCTTTCGATTCCACTTTGGATTTATCTCTCTAAATCCATGGGTAAACAAAAGCCTGCCTATCTCGCAATCAGTGGACTTGGGCTGATGGGAATAATCGCCTACCCGCTGCTACCCGAGGGACTCGTCTGGCCAGTCATCATTATTTCCATTATTGGCGGCATCCTCAGTAGTTCCGTCTTCCTTATCGACTCGATGATTACCGACATCATCGATCAAGACGAAGTCGTCACCGGGCAGCGCAAAGAATCCCTTTACTTCGCAGTGTGGAAGTCGGGGCAAAAAGTTGCCCGCGCGCTCGCCTTTGTTGGCGTTGGCATCGGGCTCGAATTAGTTGGTCTCGATATGTCGCTCGAGACCGTTTCGAAGAGTGTCGAATGGGGCATTATCTTGCTATTCGGCATCGTCGTTGGCCTCTGCTTTATAGTTGGCGCGTATTATTTATATACGGCAAAAATCCCGGCTCCAGTTGAAAACAACAACACCTAGCGCATCCTATGTAACATGAAATTTGATCTCAGCCTTCTTTTTGGGAGTCTCGCCATTTGCGGGCTCTCTTTCTTCAACACAGGTTGCGCCACCAATCGCGAGCCACTCCCTCAAGCCGAGAAAGTAGATCTCAAACGCTTTATGGGCGCATGGTATGTTATCGGCTACACTCCAATAATTGTGGATAAAGCAGCTCACAACGGTGTTGAGCACTATTACTTAAATCCAAAAAACGAGATTGAAACGACCTACAGCTTTCGGGATGGCAGCACCGCAGGTCCGATCAAAACCTACAAGCCTAAAGGCTTTGTATACGACAAAGAGAACAATGCTGAATGGCGTATGCAGTTTATTTGGCCGTTCAAGTCGGACTATATCATCAGCTATCTATCGGAAGACTACGACAAAACGATCATTGCGCACCCGAGTCGAAAATACGCATGGATCATGCAGCGAAGCCCTGAAATGGACGATACCACTTATGATACTATGCTAACAAAGCTCAAGTCAGCAGGCTACGATACATCAGTAGTCAAACGGATGCCCCACGACTGGAGTAACGAGCAAACACGGCTCAAAAAGATCGAATCCGCAGGTAAAACTGAGCCACTGGTACCGCGCTAATTAGAGCGGTAAAGAGCTTTCGAATCGGTTAGTGAGGCCATCTTTTCCTTCAGCGCAGCAATCATCTTGTCGGGATGCCCGAGATTATGCGCGATGCAGTTAACCAGCGTGCTACCGACGACAACACCATCGCATAGTGAAGAAATCTCGCGAACGTGCTCTGAGGTAGAAATACCAAATCCGACCACCACAGGAAGATCTGTGTGCGACTTTATCAGCTGTATACGCTCAGCGATGCCAGCAGACATTGAAGATTGCTCGCCGGTAACCCCCTCACGGGAAACGTAATAGATAAACCCAGTGCTAGCCTTGCAGATCATATCCAAGCGACTTTCAGGAGTGGTCGGTGCCGCAATAAAAACGGTGTCCATAGCGTGCTTTTGACAGGCTTCTAAATGCTCACCCGCTTCTTCGGGCGGTAAATCAAGTGTCAATAGACCATCCACACCCGCTGCTTTCGCGCTCGCTGCATAGGCCTCGCTGCCCTGAGAAAACACTAAATTATAATAGGTATAAAATACGATCGCTACATCCGAAAATTCCCTGATCGCCCGCACCAGATCGAGCACACGCTGACTACGCATGCCACTTTCCAAGGCCCGCTGAGCGGCTAGCTGATTTGTCAATCCATCCGCTAGCGGATCCGAAAACGGCACGCCAAGCTCCAGGACATCAATACCCGACTCAATCAACTGGCGACAAGCGCGTAGCGAGGTATCGAAATCCGGATCCCCGGCACACAAATACGCTACGAAACAAGCGCGGTTTTCACTAGCCGCAGTGGCAAAAGCAGAAGCAATTCGGGAAGTAGTCATTAGGAAGTAAGCGTGAAAATTAGTGTGGTAAGATATACAATCGAGTCGGCTAGCAGGTCAAGCGACATGCCGAAAGAGTTATACATTGAATCTATACTTTGATCCTACTTGTTCGATTTGCGCACAAGGGCCTTTTCGATAAGCGGAAGCATTTCGCCACGCCGGAACAGCGTGACCTGACCCGTGCTTCCGGAAACAACGATGCACAGGCAGTCAACCGCTTGCGTGATAGAGGCCGCAGCTGCATGGCGACTCCCTAAACCACTCGGCAAATTATGGGTGTAATCCGGCGCATGAATCAGTGATCCAGCCGAAATAAGCACCCCATCTCCTCGGATGATAAAAGCACCATCTATTGATGAAAGTTCTTTCACGGTCTCATCCATAAAAGGATTTAGAATATTACGATCTTCATCCTTGTATCCATAGAACGGGTTCAGAATAAGCGGCTTAGTATACTCCGAAATCTTATCCGAATTACCCAGTGCAAATAAACAACCCACTGGATGCCCTTCGCGGCCTTCGACCGCAAGCTCAGTGGCAATGGCCAATACGCGCTCAATCACTTCAGGCTTTACCGAGCTCGGCAACATCTCTGAATTTTGCACCAACATCGTCTGAAACTCGCGTTCCACATCGATGACGGAAACACTATCAAACTGATTACTCTGAGGCATCCCACCGACACAGCAAAGTCGATCACTACTTGAGATGACGCCTCGCGTCAGCCCAATCAAGACCGCACTGCGCAATTGAGAAAATCGTTGATTACTGAACGAACGCACGGAAAGCACAGCATCAATATTCGACTTCTCTGATCCGACATCTACAGTGCCTTGAGTCACCATGAGCGTTTTAAATCCTTTGAAAGTAGCCCCAACATCTACGCCCCCTCCAAAAGTATCTCCAAAAACCAACACCTTCGAACATTTCGCACCCTTCGCGATCTTGGCGGCCTCTCTTAAAATCAGTGTGTTGAAACGATTGTAGCTCCGCTTCGGCTTGGTATCATCAACCCCAAAAACCGCCTTAACCTCTTTGCGAAAATCACTCAGCTCAGTCGCATTCTTGAGCCGCTCCATCTGCACCTTGTCTTGAAAAACCTTCGCTAAGGAAGCTAAACTATAGAGATAACTACGTGAACGCTCGGAGGCAATTAACAAGAAAACGTAGCGTATTTCTTTATACTCGTTTTGACCGTCATAATCCAAACCATGTGGACAACGCCCCACACAAATCATATATGGCCGGCTCATGGGCACTCTTGTGTGCGGTAAGCAAACATTGTTACCCAGGTAGGTAGTCATTTGCTTTTCGCGATCCAAAAGGTCGTTTAACAACTTGGGCTTTGTCAGCTTTTTCTCATTGGACAGGTCGCAAACATCCAACAGCTCTGACAACGCGTCTTTAAAGTTTGTGCTCTTTAAATCGACGATTCGTGATTTTGCAATATAGCGATCAATGCGCATTTACGCTATGAAAATAACCGATCTCTTCAAAGTCAAAGGCTTTGTGATACGAAAGGAATTAAAGCTTCGTAAAAAAGTATCCAGAAGCTAACGACGTAGCTCGTTCGCTAGGAACGGCCGATAGCTATTTTTCCCAGTCGATTGCGCCCTTCTTCAGCTCATAGACGAGGCCCAGGACCAAGACGAAAAGGAAGAAGAAAACCGGCATCATAATCGGCAAATTGGCGGCCAAGAAATCGCGAAAAACCAACACCCACGGGATCAGGAAAACAACTTCAATGTCAAACAAGATAAAGAGCATCGCAGTTACATAAAACTTCACCGCAAAACGAGCGTGCCCAGAGCCCTCCGCTAACATACCGCACTCGTAAGGAGAATCCTTGATCGCGGTCGTATTTGCCCGCTGACCAAAAACATGCGATACCGCGAGGATGATCACGCCGATACTAGCCGCAATTGAGAATTGCACCAAGATTGGATAATAGTCAGCAATTTGCATAGTCACAAAAAAGTCGGCTTTGGGTCACAGATCAAGGTGTTTCTGCATCCTCAGCCGATCTTTTATCAATCTTGACCGACTCTATTCGAATCTTAGACAACTCATACTCACCCAGCCCAAGGCTAGCCGCAAACGGCATCTGCCTCGGTAATGGCTGTATTTCCGGGAATCCCTCCAACAAGCGCGCACGATTGATCCGCTCATACAGCATGCGATCAAGGGCAACCGGGTCCGAACTCATCCACAGAAGTGGCTCCGAGCGCGTGTAGAGCGAATTAAACCGAGGGCCTCCTATAAACTGATAATGCCTCAAGGATGTAAAATTGAGCACGAGGCGCTCCTCTAACTCAGGAATCGCAGCTATCTCCGCAACTGCAGCAGAGGCAGTCGCTTGATTGACCAGAAAACGTTGGCTATTGCTCACATTCCAAATCGTGGCATTAGCCAATAACCCATCGATCCCGAGGGCTGGATCGTCGACTGCCACCCCAAGATTGATCCAAAAATCGACCTCAAAAAGCAGCGACGCAGGTAAAAAACTTTTTCGCTCTTTCGCGCCTTCAGCTAAATCTCGACGAATATTCGATTTTGATAAAAGAAGCGGTTCCTGCTGCACGGCAGGAGGCAGCGGGCTATCATAGAACCACTTTGCATCATAGTGTTTACCGCCATCTAAAGCTTGCACGGGGCAACCCTCAAATCGGTTGTCCGGTAGACTCAAGGGTGGCAGAATCAGCGCCTGTCGTAAATCATGACTGGAATAGTCAGTAATCAGGATGTCATCACGGCTGAATCCCCGAGCCTCCATCGAGGCTATAACCGCACGTAAAAGTGGGAGCGAAGTCGACATTCCCCGTCCGCTGCGCGTATTGACTTTAAGCCCGACACGCCCTCGAGGACCGGGCTTAAGCTCGGCGCCCACGCTTGTTTCATAGCTGACAAGCAAAGCTTCAACTGAAGTCGAATAATCATCTGCCAAACCGAGCGGCGCTTCCCAGATTAACCCCTTCGGACCGCGCTCCGGAATCTGCGCAGTCAAAATCGTAGTCGAAACAGAGCCCAAAATGCACCAACAGAACAAACGCAGAAACACAAAGGCCCGCCTATCCACTTGACAGTCAGATACTGTCCGCGAAAGTAAAAATCGTCTTACTTGATCTGTTAGTCGTTCAAACACAATCCGCAGAAAATTCCGGTCCATGCTAAAAGCAAACACCAAAACGCTTCTTTTAATTCTCCCTCTACTGACCGCGGTCTTCATAATTGGTTGCAGTAATCCAGAAAAAGAGCGTCTCGAACAGTTAAAAGAGGCCAGCGCACTCACAGCGGAAGGTAATTTCACAGCAGCACTCGAAGTGCTCGAGGCACTCTCGACCCAGTTTCCAAACGACATCGAAATCATTCGGGAAATCGGCGATATCTACGAGCGCGAAGGCAACCCAACTGTGGCCGCCTTCTATTATGAACAAGCCTACAGACTTGCGCCGGAAGACACGGAACTACTTTTCCAAACATACCAGCTACAAGAAAGCGCAGGAAATACGGAAGCCGCCCAAAATTTACTCATCACTTTATCAGAAGCGGCTCCAGATGCGATGACACCTGAGCTATGGAAACGTTTAGGCAGTCTCCAGGCTAGCAATAAAAATTTTGAGCCGGCACTACAGGCTTATTTAAAAAGCGTCGATCCGGATAAATCTGTCCCCGACGCTGAAACTGCTGCCGCCATTGGCGACCTTTTCATTAAACTGGATAACCTCCCCATGGCTGAACGCTGGCTGACCATGGCTGCGGACAGCAATGATCCAAGTGCGTTCACCGCACTCTTCGGGCTACTCGAAATCAATCTGCGTAATAAGAACTGGACCGCAGCCGAGGCAAATATCGTTCAATTGGACGCGCAATTCCCAGGTGCTCTCGATGTAAGCGAGTGGGCCAGCGCCCGCGGCGAACTCGCAAAGTGGCGTGCCGCCCAAGAGAAGATGAATGCCGAGCTTGCCGCTGCAGAAGTCGCTAACAAAGCCAAAGCAGAAGCCGCCGTGGAGGTCGTTGAAAGTGATGTTGTGGTCGTGCCTAATGCAGAAGAAGATACAGAAACGAAGGATCAGATCATTGAAGACATGGAAAACATGGTTGCCATGGTCGATGCCCCCGCGCTCGAAAACGACGCGTCCAACCTGATCGCTTTCGACCCGAGCATCACGATCGAACCCTCAGATCCTGGCTTTAACCTAGGCGTATCTTACGATCAACAAAGCCAAGGCGCAGGAACGAATATATCAGTCAGCGAAAACAATTCGCAGGCGCCCACGATCGTGGCACCTACGCCAATACCAGCTCCACGCATCGTCACTCAGCAAAAATCCGTCGAAGAACTGCTCCGTGAAGCCGACATCGAAAGCCAAAATTTTAATTACGAGGCAGCCATTCGCAAATATTGGCAGGCACTCGGACAAGCCAACAATCGCCCCGACATTTGGAACATGCTCTCGAAGGCTTATTTAGCAGACAGTCAGCCCCGAAATGCAGAAACAGCCGCCCTTGAAGCGACCCGCCTCGCACCGAGCGAACTTGAATATGCGCTCGATTACCTGCGCGTAGTTCAACAAAGCAAAAGCCCCGGCGATTTCACCGCCGAGTTAGAAACCGCCTATGCCCGCTTCCCTCGCAGCCCGGAAATCGTCCTTTCCCTTGCCCGCGCCTATGACCGTATAAACCGTAATTCTATAGCAGCCGCTACCTACTATAATCGTTTTATCGAGATTGCGCCTAATCATCCGCTGCGGAGCGAAGCCGAAGCTGCCCTCGCCCGCCTTCCCTAGAGACTGGAGGGCAGTGCTCCGTCATTGCCTAGGCAGATTGATCACATCTAATTTCACCATAGAAACGACTCCCCTCGGGATACATGCCAAGAATCGCACAAAATTCGATCGAATCGATCAAGCAACAAGTAAACCTCGTCGACGTCGTTTCCCCATATTCGCAATTAAAACGTGCCGGGAAATCATGGAAAGGGCTCAGCCCCTTCACACAGGAAAAAACACCCTCTTTTTACGTCCATCCGGACCGTGGATTTTATAAATGCTTCAGCACCGGCGAAGGGGGCGACTGCTTCACTTTTATCATGAAGCTAGAGAACCTCGAGTTCTCCGAGTCTGTCGAATTCCTCGCTAAGAAGTTTAACATCAACCTCGAATACGAAGCGGGCGGCCCTTCCCGAGAGGAAGTCTCTCTACGCAAGCAAGTCTTTCAAATCCATGAACTCGCCACCGACTGGTTCCACGAGCAATTCATGCGCGGCGAAGAAGCCGTCCCAGTCAGAACGTATTGGAAGGAGGATCGTGGCTTCGACCGCGAAACCGCCGAGGAAGTTCGTATCGGCTACGCCCCCGTATCGATCAATGCATTGGCTCTCTACCTGCAGGAAAAAGGTATCACGACCGACGCGATGCAACAATCCGGCCTATTCTTTGCCCGCGATTACGAAAAAGATCACAGCCGCTTCAAGTCACGTTTTCGAGGACGCCTCATGATTCCTATCCGCGACGTGCAAGGCCGCGTCGTCGCCTTCACCGCGCGTCAACTCCCGCAAACACCACAAGACGATCCCGCCCGTGAAGCGAAGTATATCAACTCCCCCGAAACCGCTATTTTCCACAAAAGCCGCATTCTCTTCGGCATGGATCACGCCCGCACACACCTTAAAGAAGGTGGTTATTTTATCATGGTGGAGGGTCAACTCGACGCTATTCGTTGCTGGTCCGTCGGTCTGCACACCGCCGTCGCCCCTCAGGGCACCGCCATTACCGAAGAGCAGCTTCACCTTATGCGCCGCTACGAACCCGCCTATATTGAGTGCTTACTCGATGGTGATAAAGCGGGCCGCAAGGCAGCCATCCGTATCCTCCCTCTGGCATTCAAAGCCGGCCTCGAATTCCGCTTCCTACTGCTCCCCGAAAAAGCCGACCCCGACGACCTCCTCCGCACTCAAGGTCCCGACGCCCTCGAACCACTACGCAAAAAGGCAAGCAGCGCAATCGAGCTAGCCATTAGCGAGCATTTACCGGAAGACCGTATCGCGACTACCCATGAGAAAACGGTCGCACTGCGCGCTGTCTTTGAACTCCTGCAACACGTTCCCTCGGAAGTTGCCCGCGAAGATTATATCCAAACCGCAGCCAAGCTAATCAACGTCGATCCAAGTGCCGCACTACGCGACTTCCAAAAAGCACGCTCGCCTGCGCGGCCCACAAACAACGCCAGCGCAGCACCTGAACAAAACGGAACCAAGCAAGACCCGCTATTGACACAAGCTACTTGGGAACTACTTTGGCTCGTTTCACACTACCCAGAATACGGAAACAGGATCGCACAAATTATTGATTACGAATGGATTAATACTCCTGCGAAAGCCAGTTCCTTACTATCCAGAATTCTCGCAGAACACCAAGAAGGACTAATTGAAGACCATAACAGCATAGAGAACTTAGTCGATTCACTTGAAGATCGCCAACTTTTGGCCGAAATCCACACACGTGAACTCAATGTCGAAGACCCTAAAGCATATATTGAGACCTGTCTCAAGAAGCTAGCCAGCAACTACTTAAACATAAAGAAAAAGCACTTGGAAAATCGGATCGCTAATATAGACCCTAAGTCTGACGAACTCTTATTTCTGATGAAAGAAGTGAAACAGATACGTAAAATGCTCTCCAATCCTGATCCTATAGAAATTTAATCTGACACCAGACGCTCACAAGAAACAATTATGCCAGCCGCTAAAAAGAAATCCGCTAAAAAGACCGTCAAGAAGAAGACAGCCGTCAAAAAGAAAGTAGCCACTAAGAAAGCTGCACCTGTCAAAAAAGCGCCTGCTAAAAAGACAGTGAAGAAGACAGCGCCTAAAAAGAAGGCCTCCCCCAAAAAAGCACCGTCTAAAAAAGCACCGTCTAAAAAAGCACCGTCTAAAAAAGCGCCTGCCAAAAAAGTCGTTAAAAAGAAAGCTGCTGCAACGCCGCCTGCAGAAAAGGTAGTCGCCAAAGAAGAAGTCGCTATAAAAATTCCTAAGAAGCGTCGCCTTACAGCAAAAGCTCAGGAAAAGTTAAACGAGCGCATTCGCGTGCTTATCCGACTTTCTAAAGAACAAGGATTCCTAACCTACAAGGACATCAACAAGGCGCTCCCCGATAGCGTAAACAATCCCGACGAAATTGAGAATGTAATCTCCATTCTACAGAATTTGGAAGTCGAGATACTCGACGACAGCGAAGTCGAAGCCTACAAAGCTCGGCAGGAAGAGACCGAAGAAAAGGAAGTTCGCACTTCACAAAATGATATTTTAGACGACCCGGTTCGCATGTATTTAAAGCAGATGGGGCAAGTGCCATTGCTTACACGCGAGGAAGAGGTCACCATTTCCAAGCGTATCGAAAATGCTGAACTGCGCGCTCAGGATGCGCTTTTTTCAACGACATTGACACTCGAATTTCAAAACTCGGTTGTTCAAAAGCTCCTCAATCGTGAGGAACGTTTTGATCGTGTCGTCCTCGACAAAAAGATCGAAAGCCGCGAGGCCTACTTCAATAGCTTACCAATACTGCTGGAAGAAGCCCATCGCTTAGGAGAACGCATCTACGCAGCGTGGGATAGCCAGGTAGTAGCGACCAGCGAGTCCAATCGTAAGCGCGCGGCTACTCGCATGAAAAAATACGAGGAAGAGCTACGTTTGGTGCTTCGGAAGTATTGCCTCAAGCTAAAGGTCTTCGAAGATTTCCTAACTAATTTGGGTCCAATACACCAAGAGATCAGTGATCTCTACGACGATTTGGAAGCAGCGGAAAAAGTATCTACCCGCAGTAAGAAAAAGGTCGATATGAAGGCTATTGACATGCGCCTGAAAGAAGTTGAAGCCGAGTTTAAGATTGATCCGTTGGCACTGTTGGGAATCTTAAAAGAAGTGCGCTCGGGGATGCGCGACGCGCACAAAGCGAAGACCGAGATGGTCGAAGCTAACTTGCGACTAGTCATTTCGATCGCTAAGAAATATACGAACCGTGGGCTATCCTTCCTAGACCTTATTCAAGAAGGTAACATGGGACTCATGAAAGCGGTTGAAAAATTTGAATACCGCCGTGGTTACAAATTCTCCACCTACGCGACATGGTGGATTCGCCAAGCGATCACCCGCTCGATTGCTGATCAGGCACGCACAATTCGTATTCCAGTGCACATGATCGAGACGCTGAATAAGGTCATGCAGGTTCAAAAGCAACTCCTGCAAGAGCTCGGCCACGAGCCCACCGCCGAAGAAGTCGCCGACGAAATGAATCTCCCCATCGAGCGCGTTCAGTCGATAATGAAAATGGCGCAGCAGCCTATCTCGTTACAAAGCCCCGTTGGTGATAGTGACGACACAAACTTTGGCGACTTCATCGAAGACAAGGGCGCAGAAAATCCCTATGACATGACCGCTTACAGCTTGCTGCGGGAGAAGATTACCGATGTCCTCGACAGTCTCACTGATCGTGAGCGCAAAGTGCTTTCGCTACGTTTCGGCTTAGCCGACGGATACTCACGGACACTTGAAGAAGTTGGTCGTCAATTTAAGGTCACACGCGAACGTATCCGCCAAATTGAAGCTAAAGCACTAAGAAAAATGCGTCACCCTACCCGCATTCGCCAGTTGCATGGTTTCTTTGAAGGTGATATCAGTATAGAAAAACCTGGTATGGATAGCCTTAAGCGCGAAAATGCCAAAGATTCATAGGAACCATATTAGCCAAAATCAAGACACACTCATACGAACATGCAATTAGCGTCATTAAAAAATTACACTCTGCGTATGCTGAGCGTTTCAACAATAATCCTAGCGGGCTGCGGGACGTCAGATGTCACATTTCGTGAGGGCAAAGCGAACGAGCAAAAGACAACCAATGTCGTTCCTAGGAATTCAGCCATGGTCGTCCACGTTGATACCAATGAGCGTATCACTACGATTCGACGCGGATTTAGTCTTGGGGAAAAATTCCTTATATCCATGACGCCAACGGGTGTAGAAACAGCGATCCTTAAAGGACGTGCACGTTCCGAAGGCGAAGGGCTCATGACCGCTGACATTCTTGAAGGCGTGCCACAAATCAACAATGTGGTTGTTCCAGCAAGCAGAGAACGAAGCCAGCGCCTGGAATCTTTATACCCAGACTCAGAGTAATTAGTTCATTACCAAATTTCATTCCAACCGACATAGGTATGTATACATCTAATCTAGCTTTCCTCCAAAATATTAATGCCCCCGAAATCATTCTTATTTTCCTCATCGTTTTGCTGCTATTTGGAGCTAAACGCTTGCCCGAGCTCTTCAAATCATTCGGGAAATCGATAAAAGAATTCAAGAAAGCAACTTCGGATATTGAAACGGATATTCGCACTGCAATGGATTCAGATGATGAGCCCGTTCGGAAAACGAACCCGCAGCCGAAGCAAGTTCGAGCTGAATCAGCTGAGGAAAGCAAGGTGCCTGAAGAGAAAGCTCCGAATCCAGAAGCTGAACCAGAAAAAAAATGATTTATTAAAGTCGGATGGGATCGTTTAGCGTAACGCTGCAATCACATCTTGGCAGAGACGCTCGCTGTAGCCGTTTAATTTCCAATGTCCAGGGCTCCATCCTTTCAAAAATCGATGAAAATCCGCCCAAGCGTAGACATAAAGTGACCGCCATTCCGCTTCCATTTCTGAGACTATACTCTCTGGAAGTTTACCTTCGAGCGCGAATTCCAGCTGACTAAAATAGTAGTCTAGCAACTCAGGAGCTTGTGATTCACATTTAGCTTCGTCGAGGCAACTGCCTAAAAAATACGCCACATCCTTCATCCCGCATCCAATGCCAACGTATTGAAAATCGACTGCGGCCACCGACGAGTCGCGTTCGGAAAAACAGAAATTTGCAAGCTTCGCGTCTCCGTGCACCAAAGTCTGAAACCTAGCCTCACTAAGCTTCCCATCAATCGGGCCAGCGGCCTGCCAGAGTTTGGGATCTTCTTTTTCGAGTATTTTCAATTCATCGGGTCGTGTTTGTAGGTGCCAGTAAGTCCCGCGCTCCCAAAGCCCGTCTCCAGTGACGCCCAAAAAGGTAGCATGAAAATGCGCAAGCCATGACAAGCATGCTTCCAACTCATCGCGATCCACCAAGCGACGTCGCCCGGGAAAGCCTGCTGCGTCTAGATCCTCTAGCCATATAAACTGCTCTCCTGTATTTTGTTTTACACCAAAACATTTTGGCACCCGGCAATGCTGACTGCACTGAAATGCATAATTCTGATACCAATTCGACTCCACCTGATAAGACTTCAGCTTCCGGGCGTGCGAGAGATCCGTGTTCCAACCTCGTGGATGCTTTGCTAAGGTCGGAGGCTTTACATGTTTCAGAATCACGCTGTCAAAAGGCGCTCCTTCCAGCGCATAACGCTCGATCGAGCCATAGCCACTCCATAAATTCTGAATAACCCCCACTTTAGTGCATCTATCCGCACCAGTTGCTAAGCGGATCATAATTTCGATTTCCTCAGTCATATCTTAGTGAAGCAGCTTATAAAATTATTTTAAAAATACATAAAGCACAGATTAACCATCGACAAAATTACGCTAGTTAATTCGGAGTGAAGTTTATGCCAGTTGAATACAAATACCATAAAGAAGATAACACGATCCGCATCCAGTGTCGCGATGAACTAACGATAGCTGAAATCAGAGAATACTTTCAAAACATTGAAAAAGATGAGACGCTACCCAAGGGCACGGTCGAGATCGTCGACTTAACACAAATGAGCTTTTTTGATCTAAACTATACTGATGCGGCTAAAATGCCCGAGGCTTACATGCCAGCTAATCTAAAAAAAGAAATTGTAGGCACGATTTTATTTGGAGCCAGCCACTCCAATCTAGCTTTCGCCCAGCTCATTCAAGCCTATTTCAAAAAAAGTATGCCAAATCATTTTTTTAAAACCGTAGATACTGTGCAAGAAGTTGAAGAGACTTTACTACATATCCGCTCACTCTAAGAAGTTTCGCCAAGCTTAAACAGCGAAAGCAGTGAATAAAAAAAGCCCCCATTTAAAAAACGGGGGCTTTTGAATTAAAACTATTCGCAAAGATTAAAAGCGACCGAGATTCATCACCTTGTCCCAAGCCGCTACAAAGTCCTTAACGAACTTATCTTGTCCATCGTCGCAGGCATACACTTCAGCGAGCGCGCGCAGCTCTGAATTAGAACCGAAGATTAAGTCCACCCGAGTGCCGGACCATTTGGCTTCGCCGGTCTGACGATCACTGCCTTCGAATGCATTCTCTGCATGTGAAGTCGCCTTCCAAGTTGTGCCCATGTCAATCAGGTTTGCGAAGAAATCGTTGGTCAGCGTCCCGGGCTTTTCAGTAAATACCCCATGCTTTGAACCGTCTGTATTCGTATCCAAAACACGCATACCGCCGACGAGCGCTGTCATCTCAGGTGCGGTCAATGTCAGTAATTGCGCCTTATCGACCAACATCTCCTCTGCGGATACTGTAAACTCGGCCTTCGCGTAGTTGCGAAAGCCATCTGCTTCGGGCTCAAGCGGTCCAAATGATTCGACATCAGTCGCTTCCTGACTCGCATCGACACGGCCCGGAGTAAATGGAACCGATACTTCGTGGCCACTATCCTTCGACGCTTTCTCGATCGCAGCACAGGCACCCAGCACGATTAAGTCTGCGAGTGAAACTTGTTTCGCTCCCGCACTTTCGTTGTAGGATGCCTGAATCCCTGCGAGCACATCAATTACCTTGGTAAGTTGTGTTGGATTATTCGCAGACCAGTATTTTTGTGGGGCTAAGCGCACCCGGGCGCCATCGGTTCCACCGCGCATGTCAGATCCGCGGTAAGAGGAAGCCGATGCCCATGCAGTCGCCACGAGTTCGGAGACTTTAAGACCCGACTCGAGAACCGTTGCCTTTAAGGAGACAATGTCACCCTCGTCTATCATCTCATAATCAACTTCTGGCAATGGGTCTTGCCAAATCAACACCTCTTCAGGCACGTCCGCACCTAGGTAGCGTGCACGTGGTCCCATATCCCGGTGCGTTAATTTAAACCACGCACGTGCAAAGGCATCTGCAAATTCCTCAGGATTTTCGTAAAAACGGCGAGAGACTTTCGCGTAAGCCGGGTCTTCTTTAAGTGCCAAGTCAGTTGTGAACATCATTGGCTGATGCACTTTATCAGCGACGTGCGCATCCGGCACAAGACCTGAGGCTGCATCGCCCTTCGGCTTCCACTGATTACCACCTGCCGGGCTCTTTGTGAGTTCCCAGTCATAGCTGAACAAATTCTTAAAGTAATTGTTGCTCCACTTAGTTGGTGTTTCGCTCCAAGCGCCTTCGAGCCCACTCGTGATCGTATCCTCGCTATGGCCTTTTCCAAAAGAATTTTTCCAACCCATACTTTGCTCTTCGATCGGAGCACCGGCGGGTTCAGGGCCGACATACTCATCTGGATTGGCCGCACCGTGCGTTTTACCGAAGGTATGACCGCCCGCAATCAATGCGACCGTCTCTTCGTCATTCATCGCCATGCGGGCAAAGGTTTCGCGAATGTCTTTAGCAGCAGCAATCGGATTCGGTTCACCGTTTGGACCTTCCGGGTTTACGTAGATCAAGCCCATTTGAACAGCCGCCAGTGGATTCTCTAATTCACGTTCGCCACTGTAGCGCATGTCGCCTAACCACTCTGACTCTTTACCCCAATAAATGTCCTGCTCCGGTTCCCAGATGTCTTTGCGTCCTCCGCCAAACCCGAAAGTCTTAAATTCCATCGATTCTAGTGCGATGTTTCCTGCCAAGATCATCAAATCCGCCCAAGAGATTTTCTTCCCGTATTTCTTTTTTATGGGCCAAAGCAGCAAGCGCGCTTTATCGAGATTCGCATTGTCAGGCCAGCTGTTGAGCGGAGCGAAGCGCTGACTACCCGAACCACTGCCGCCACGACCATCTGCTGTGCGATACGTGCCTGCACTATGCCAAGCCATACGAATAAAAAACGGACCGTAATGCCCATAGTCGGCTGGCCACCAGTCCTGCGAATCAGTCATTAGCGCATGCAAATCCTTTTTCAAAGCTTCCAAATCCAGACTCATAAATGCTTCCACGTAGTCAAAGTCAGGATCCATTGGATCTGAAAGTTTCGAGTGCTGACGCAAGATATTCAAGTTCAGCATGTTCGGCCACCAATCACGGTTTGATCGGCCGCCCCCTGCACTCTGCTGACGCTGCATTTCGCCATTTATAAATGGGCACTTGCTTGCGCCGTCTGAGTTTACATCTGCAATTGCTGCATCGTCGGAATTATCTGGGTATGGATGTTTCATAGTTATTTGTTTAAAGTGTTTGGAAATCGGGAATTTAAAGTGCCTGATAAGCAAGCCATAACAAAGAGTAAGCTCTACGTTTTTTGCAACCCACTTGTGGAATTACGGAGAAATAGCTAAGGCTTAACCACTCACTTTGGGTAATCGATAACTAAAACCAGCACCCAAAGCAGCCGTTAAGACAAACGAAGCGATGACCAGATTCAGCGATATAATTGAAGCTAAACCAGTAAGCAGACCCACCATAAGTATGAGCACGCCAATCACTGTATTTGCCACTGAAACATAGTCCGTGCGCCGATTGCCTTTGGCCATATTGACGATGTATGTCTTCCGTCCGACACGGACTCCACTGTGCGCGATACCGAGTGCAAAAAAGACTAGAGGGAAAGCGAACTGATAAACGACCAGAGGAAACTCTACCAAGTTCAGGCAAAGAACAAAACTTAGAATCAAAGCGACTGCTAGCATCGCTAGGCGTAGAACCAATCGACTACTACGATCCGCCATCCGGCCCCAAATCGGAGAAGCCACCATCGTCGCGAGGCCATCCATAATTATGACCACTCCAAGCCAGAAGGCCGCTCCCCCCAGTCGATCGTGTGCCATTGAAATCACAAATGGAGCCGATAGTCCGGATCCGAAAGCCAGCGTTCGCACGCCGACAAAATTGCGGAAGTCTCGATCTTGGCGCAGCAAGCCAAGCTGTTTGATGGCATTTCTCAAAATACTATTATCTACCTCTACTTCCCCTGGTTGCTCAATCACAGCCGCCTGCAGAGCACCCGCTAGCGACCAAATAATTGCAGCGCCCAACAGGTAAGCAGCATACATCCCGATACTCTGTTCAGCTCGCCCAAGCCATAGGAAAAATCCGGCACTCACCAAGGCGATTAATCCGCTCAAAGAACCAGCCCAACCAGTTAACTGCCCACGCTGCTTTTTCGGGATTGTTTTACCCAACACATCTTTGGATGCGATTGAACTGACTCCACGCGCTAAACTAAATAAAGCCAGGAGCCCGAGAATCGCCCACCCCGCAGTTGTGCCATGCATCTTAATCGACACCAAAGCTATGCCAACGATGGCTATTCCCTGCAGCCAAGCACCTAAAGACCAAGCCCATTTTCGCAAGGAGAACCGCTTCAAATAGCCACCCAGAAAAACCTGAGGCAAAAGCGAACCCGATTCGCGAAGGGGCACAATCAATCCCAGCGTCAAACTAGATGCATCCAAAGCCTGCAATAACCAAGCCAAAGTAGTCTTCGGATTTGCGAGCCGATCCCCAACTTTACTGCCCATTCTTGAAAAAAGTAGTAGGACAAAGTTCCGAGCCACGATATTTGACTCCGTAGCGTCGCCTTCCGAACCCTTCGAATCGCCATCGGTCAGCAATCCGTGAATTTTCTTATAAATTCTAAGCATGCAGTAAAAGTATGCCCATTGGGGACATCCTCTAGCCACTCAATTGTTAACGGATCCGCCTATTAACCTAAATTCGGCAGTTGGGAAGGCTTGCCGTCAAGACAAGGCGCAAACCTCTTAGCTGTGGTCACCACTGCAAGTGGCTTGGAACGCAGGATTGGCGGCATGACCTCCCAACCCTCAGTGGTCATAAAATGAGAAAAACTTCGTCGCCACTCTGGCGCGAGTTCGCTTGCGCGTAACCCATTCATAGACAATTGATTGACCCTTTTTCTCATTTTTGACTGCCGGATTTAGGATTAAACTCTGCCGCATCCGGAACACGGGGTCCGTCACGACGTTTGAATCGCTTTCTGTGCTTAGTGATTCTGCCCGTAACCCTTTCTCGCCAGAGTCGAAAACTACGTGGCTTTAATTCACTGCGCATCACCCGAATGACGGCAGCTTCGTTCAGCCCTGTCTTTTCTTCTATAACTTCAAATGAAGTGCGGTCCTCCCATCCCATCCGCACAATCGCGTTCAACTCGGATGTATTTAACTCACTAATTTCCTTATGCATATTAAAGTGTAAATTCAGTTTGATCACTAGCTTCTTTGCGCGTGCGCTTCGGCCTACTTCGACTGGCCGAACCTTTGCGGCTGCCGTGCTTTCGCAAGACCTCCTCTGAAGCCGTCCAATACTCGTCCATTTGCCTTAATTTTGCAAATCGTGCACGGGCAAACTTCACCGCTTCCTTATGGTCAACGATCGGATATGGATACGTTTTACCGAGTGATATGCCATACTTACGTTGAGTCGCCTCAGGCGATTTCCACGGCTCGTGTATTATTTCCGCAGGTAAATCCTTTAACTCCGGCACCCAACGACGGATAAAAACACCTGCTTCATCGTGGTCCAACCCTTGCTTGACCGGGCTATAAATACGCAGGGTATTTATTCCAGTGAGTCCGCTCTGCATCTGAATTTGCGAAATATGAATGCCGGGCTCGTAATCAATGAATTGGCAAGCCAGCCAGTCTTTGAACAAACGCCAATCCAACCAGAGATGGTAACTGGCAAACGAAACCAGCATGGCCCGCATCCGAAAGTTGATCCACCCAGTCGTCCTCAACGCACGCATGCAGGCATCGACGAATGGATAACCCGTCTGCCCTTCTTGCCAGGCCAGTAGATGCTTTGGATCGTTCCCTTCGACTCGCAAGTCCTCACATGCGCGGTTAAACGGATACAGCTCGATTTCAGGCTCGGTCTCCAACTTTTGCATGAAATGACAGTGCCAGTGACAGCGGGAAAGAAAAGAGCGTGTGGCAATTTTTGGCATGTCTGCACCCGCCGATAAGCGGACAGTCTGCACCACCGAACGCATCGACAAACAGCCCCAAGCCAAATACGGACTCAGCCGGGAGCAGCTTTCATATGCCGTGTTGGGGCTGCTCATTTCACGGTGGTAACGATGTCCACGCTCGCTCGTGAACGATCCTAGCACGCGCCAACCCGCAAGCTCTCCGCCCTGAGAATCCACCCCGTCACATCGCTCATTAAGTCCCAACTCGCCTGCACTCGGCAGTTTAAATGTAATCACTGGTTCAACAGGCGATTCGATCCGCACAGGCGTTTGTATGATCGGGGCCGACATGTGGGCTTCCCATCTTTTCGCCCAGCCATCCCGATCTTTCAGACGGCGCACAACCCCATTTTGCGAAAACTCTACAAAACTCACTCCTTTGCTTCGGGTCCATTCCCTGACCCGCTCATCGCGTCGATAAGAGACCGCATTTCCGGTTTCTTCATGCGCATAAATCCCTTCAAAGCGATACTGATCGTGTAACCCTTCGAATACTTCGGTAGCTTCTCCCTTTGAAACAATGAGTTGAGCACCCAGCTGCTTGAGCGAGCGTTCGAGCTCAATCAAAGACGCTTGAATAAACCCCCAGTGCAATGCACCGAAGTCAGGGGCCTCAATTATTTCCGGCTCGATTATGTAAACGACGATCACTCGCCCTGCATCTGAAGCCGCGCACAAGGGAGCATGATCGGACACCCTCAAATCGCGCTTTAGCCACACGCAGTTAATTGTTTGCTCAGGCATAGTCAGTTTTTACTCCTTCGACAACGCTCCGAACAATAGACGACAGAATCCCAGCACTTCGCCCACCGCTTACGCCAAACAAAAGGTCGCCCGCAGACTGGGCACGTTTTGCTCGGTAAGTCTGATTTTTGAACCGTTTTTCCTCCAACTCGCACCGGAAAGTATCGAAGAGTCGGCATTTCGCTTTCAAAAAATCTTTAAAAACTTGTAGCACACAGTTGGCTTAGCGCGATTATCTACCATAGTTGACCTGACCAATTTAATCTCACTTTTTAAGATACTATGAAAATCGATAACAGCATCGCCCTCATCACAGGAGCCAATCGCGGGATTGGAAAAGCCATTTTAGAAAGCTTACTTGCCGCGGGAGCTAGCAAAGTTTACGCCGCCGTTCGCAAGCCGGAAAGCGCACAGCCACTCGTCGAAAAATACGGCGATAAAGTCGTTCCATTGCAAATCGATCTCACTGACCCCGCAAGTATTACGGCAGCGGCTAGCCAAGCAAGCGATGTGCAGATCGTGGTCAACAATGCCGGTATTCTCAAGAATGCATCGCCCCTCGACACCCACGCAATCGATGTCTTTCAAGAAGAAATCGATGTCAACGTCTTCGGCCTCATCCGAGTCGCTCAGGCATTCGCGCCCATACTTAAAGCCAACGGCGGAGGCGCACTCGTCCAATTGAACTCAGTCGCTTCGATGCAAAATTTTGCCGATTTCTCTACCTACTCTGCATCCAAAGCCGCCGCTTATTCGATCACTCAAGGTCTTCGCGACAAACTCAAAGAACAAGGCACCTTGGTCATCAGTATCCATCCCGGCCCTATCGACACCGACATGGGCGCAGACGCGGGCTTGAAGGAAATTGCCGAGCCTGCCAGCCTAGTCGGTGATTGTGTGGTTGAAGCACTTACTCACGAAACCTTCCACGCCTACCCGGACTCTATGGCTAAACAATTAGGAGCCGCCTACGCTAGCTTCGCAGAGAATGTAATCGACGCCGATATGTCGGAAGCATAACTAATCTAAATAAACATAATTCATGTCAGACATCACAAAACGACGCGCAGGACTGCTTTTTGGATCTTTTACTGCAGATGCACTCTCACTTGGTGTGCATTGGATCTATGACTGCGAAGAACTGGCTAAAAAGTTTGGGCCTATCGATCGCTACTACGCGGCGGGAGCGGGATCCTATCACCCCAAGAAGCTCGCGGGTGCACAAGGCCATGTCGGCGATCAAGCACTCACACTAGCCGAATCCTTAAAAAAAGAAATGGGCTGGGACCCATCCGCTTACATGAAAGCATGGATAGACATGTGGCCTGAATATCAGGACTACATCGACCATGCCACCAAAACGACGCTCCAAAATATTGAAGGAAACAATGAGCCCACCCTTGCAGCGAGTCACTCAGAGGAATTGGCTGGGCCAGCACGTATAGCTCCACTCATCGCGTTTCTAATCGACCAAACTGAAAACGACTTGGTCGAAGCCTGCATTCAACAAACCAGACTCACCCACGACTCTGAACTCGCCATCGAGAGCACCCGCTTTATCGCCACAGCTAGTTTTCAACTCACGCATGGCGCTGAATTGTTGCAAACACTTGAAGACACCGCCCCTGAGTGGGCTTTCAAGAAAGCTACCAGCGTCTTAAAGAATGACGCAGTCGAAGCCATCTCGGAACTCGGACAATCCTGCTCTATTCAAGCAGCCCTCCCTTCTGTCATTTACCTGGCACTCAAATACGGTTCCGATCTACCGACAGCATTTACAAAAAATGCTATGGCTGGTGGAGACAACTGTGCCCGGGCACTCGTCCTCGGTATGCTACTCGGTGCGCAGCACGGTATCGATGCGATACCAAAAGATTGGATCGACTCTTTAGCCGCCAAACCACTTCTGGATTCACTCCTCAGTTGATCCTTCACATATTTTGAGCAAAGCACACACCGCACAACTTACCTCTTTACATATCAACATATCATTATATCTTGATTTGTATGAATAAGCTTCCCATAGCTGAGCGATTAACCCGACCTGAGCCCATACTCTCAGTCGAATTTTTTCCACCCAAGTCCGATGCGGCAGCCGAGTCCCTCCTCAAATCGGCCGAAGACCTTAAGGTGCTCCCGATCGACTTTGTGTCCATTACCTATGGAGCGGGTGGCAGCACGCGCAGTCGCACCCTTAAATACGCGCGTCAATTATCTGAGGAATTCGGCTACGAAGTCATGCCACACCTAACCTGTGTGGGACACTCGAAGGCACAACTTTTGGAAATCATCGCAGAATTCAAATCAGCTGGACTCAGCAAGATCATGGCATTACGCGGAGATCCACCCAAGGGCGAAACTGATTTTAAGCCGCATCCAGATGGTCTCAGCCACGCGAATGAACTCGTGCATCTTATTCAAGAGGTCTACCCCGAATGCGCCATCGGCGTAGCTGGTTATCCGGAAAAGCACCCGGAAGCTCCCTCGCCGGAAATTGACCTACTCAATCTCAAGCAAAAAGTAAACGCGGGGGCCACCTTCATCACCACACAACTTTTCTACGATAATGGACATTACTATCGTTTCGTTGAAAATTGCCAAAATGGCGGGATAAAAGTGCCCGTTTTGCCGGGACTTATGTCGGTCACCTCTCGTCAACAAGCGATCCGCTTTTGTGAAATGTGTGGAACTGCCATACCGAAAGAATTGGATGACGAACTTATAGCAGCAGGCGATTCAGCCGAAGCCGTCGAAAAAATCGGGTTCGAATGGACCTATCGGCAAGCTAAAGACCTACTCGAGAAACACGCGCCCGGACTCCACCTTTATATTTTAAATAAATCGGGGCCCGCAATCGAACTCGTTCACCGATTACAAAGCGACGGCTACTTCAAAAGCTAATCCGCCAAGCCTCAGCCAATAAATAAAGTGCGCCCTAAAAACATCCAACTCATTGGCAGCGAACTCTGTATTCTTTGGGAAGATGGAGAAGAAAGCTACTTTCCTGCGGAGTTCCTACGGCAGCATTCACCCAGCGCCCAGAATATCGGTGAAGTCGATATCATGGGCAACCAATACGGAGGCGACGGCCCCAAAGAATTTCCCGGAGTGACGATCCAAACCTGGGACTTCCAAGGCAACTACGCCATGCGCCCGACCTTTAGCGATGGGCACAGCAGTGGACTATTCAGCTGGCAATACCTACGCGAGTTACAAGCCAAGCTGCCCTCCGATTAAAGCCTGATACCATTGATTTAGTTTTTCTGGTAAAATGGTAGGAACGTCCGCCTCAGGCGTCCCTAGCATGGCAAGCGATGGTTTTTATCGAAATACGCTGATCAAAAGGGTTGAGCCGGAGCCGTGATCACCCATCCTCAACACCCATGAATCCTATCCGCTGGAAACTTCATTGGCAAATACTCCTCGCACTGACGCTTTCGCTCATTACCAGTCGAGTGATTCTCATGAACGTCGCGCCGGAGTCTGCGGCAACCGTGATCGCCTTCTCTGAGTTTTTCGGCGATCTCTTCATGAATGCCTTAAAGATGATCATCGTGCCGCTCATCGTCGCCTCGATCATCAGCGGCGTCATGCACCTGGGCAGCGAAAAAGGCGTTGGTCGCATCGGGTTTAAAACACTACTCTACTACACTTTTACCGGCGCGGTCGCCGTCTGTATCGGGCTACTCGTTGTCAATATTATCGGCCCGGGCCGCGTTGATGCCGAAGTCGCCCAAGCCATGCTCGGCAGCGCCAGCGAGACTGCCACCAATCAAGGCCTCATGGACAAAGTGGCCGGCAAAGGCTCCGAAGATATCCTCGGCGTCTTCCTCCGCATGTTTCCTTCTAACGTCGTTTCCGCTGCCAGCAACAATGGGCAACTTCTCGGCGTGATCACCTTCTCCATCCTCTTCGGCATCTTTATAAATCGCCTCACGCCCGAGTTTCAAACCGTCCAACGCCAGTTCTGGGACAGCACTCAGGAAGTCATGCTAAAATTGACTGACTTCATTATCAAATTCGCACCTATCGGCGTATTTGGACTGGTCACCCCCGTTCTCTTCAACGCACCCTTTGCCGAACTCATCGGTGCCATCGCAGCCTTCTTTTTCACCGTCCTCATCGCACTCGCGCTCCACATGTTCCTTGCGCTTGGTCTCACCTTGAAGTTTGTCGGTAAGGTCAATCCGATCACACATTTCAGGGAAATGATGCCCGTGCTGCTCACCGCATTTTCGACCTCCAGCTCTTCCGCTACCCTGCCACTCACCATCGATACGGTCGAAGAACGTTCCGGTATCTCTAAAAAAACTTGCTCGTTCACTCTGCCACTTGGAGCGACGGTGAATATGGACGGCACCGCTCTCTACGAGTGTGTCGTCGTTATCTTTATCGCACAGCTCTACGCCTCCGTCAGCGGAGTCAGCCTTGAACTCAGCCAACAATTTCTAGTCGTTCTACTCGCCCTCACCACTAGCATTGGCGTCGCCGGAATCCCATCCGCCAGCCTCGTTGCTATCGCAGTGATCCTTCCCGCCGTCGGACTCCCCGTCGAAGCCATCGGTGTGGTCTGGGTGACCGACCGCATTCTCGACATGTGCCGCACCAGCGTAAACGTCTTCAGCGATACTGTCGGTGCCGTCGTCATCGGCCGCAGTGAAGGCGAGACCCCCTATACAATGAATGCCAATATCGAACCTAGAAGTTAACCCAGTGGCGTGCCTGCTCGCAGGCGCTCTGACCAAAACTGTCTAAGCGAAATTCAAAATCAAACGCCCCCCGTATCCCGCATCCCGTATCCCGCATCCAGCATACTCTACACGGAAGCGAACATCACATGGAAGCACTTCGACATGGGAGCCCTCATAATCGAAGGGGACAATCTACGTGAGTATTACGCAGGGCTGACTTACAACCAAAGCTTCAGTACATTCGATGCTTCTATTGGGGTTGTCGCCGTCATGATTGAGTCCGACCCAAACGATCTGGAATACTTCGTAGCGATTGAGCGTGAGCAATTTGGCCTAATCTGGGCCCTGGAATCAGTCTATTCAAATGCAGCGGAAGGCCATTTCTGTCTCCTGACGGCTCACAAATACTGTAGCTACATGGAAGATCGCTTAACTTTGGGCATCGGCGCACATCAAGGCTTCGATTTCGACTACCGCAGTGAGGCATTCGATGGCCCGAACCACTTTCAAGTCGAATTCCTTTGCACATATCAACTCAGCGAAACGATCAGAGTAAACGCACACATTTCGCAGAGCTGGGCCCAGTCGGACGTGAAGCGCGATCAAGGAAAAGACCTCACTTGGGGCGGCATCGGTCTCGTTGCCAACTTTTAGAGCGCCACCCTACGAAATTCTAAATTTGGTCGTGCGATTATTCGCTTATCCTGCTCTTCCGCAGGAAAGCTACAAGCCGCAGCTCTAGGATGGCCAGCTACTTGACTAGAGCATCTGCACATCAAGCCCTTTGAAATTTTGCAGAACTACATCCAAGGTGAGCACTTGAATTCCATACATTTTAGCAAAGGCGGCCAAGTAAGCATCCATCCAGACTTTTTGGGATGCTGTTTTTAGGCGGGCATATGCTGCCCACTGTTTTTGCAGCTCTGGCGGCTCGCCGAGAAAGCGGACTTGTGGCATGGCGGCTAAATACTCCCAGCGATCCCATGCGAGGGCATTGCTGATCGGCTCACTACCGTAGCACTTTTGGATGGCTGGCGTGGTGACTAGTCGAAGAAATGACTGCTGCGTCACCCTGCAGAATAGAGCGGGAGCTTCCCTACTCGCCGACTCGAAAGCTTCTTTCGCCAGCTGGTGTTTTGGGTGAGTCGAGAAGGCCAGAGCGATCCATACGTTTACATCATAAAGAACTGCTGACACGGTTCAAATCCTCCTCCATTTGAGCTTGTTGCTCCAATCGTAATAGTTGGTCGATCTTCATTCCAGAAGCACTGGCCTGAGACGGCTCGCAGATAAAAAGTGGCGCAACCAGCTTTTGGCGGAGAGGTTTTTCGTCAACTGACTGACTCGGCGCATTCAACCCGAGACGAAAGATCTCAGTAGCCACGTCCTTTAGTTTGCGCCCTTCCTGCGCGGCCCGAAGCTTCATCGCTCTCACTAGCGGCTCAGGTAAATCAATCGTCGTTTTCATAAATGCCAGCTTTCCAGCTTTCTGGCTTTAGTCAATTGAGAAGCTTCGTCGAGTGGTGACTAGCAACGATTGACAGGTTCCGGTAATGACCAAACCCCAAAACTAAGTTTCGATGCCAGGTAGCCTCGCTCGTAAAAGCGGACGCATCGAAGCAAGAAATATGTGGTTCTTACCAGTAAAACAGCCTGTGCACATACGGGTCCGAATCGGCACTATATTTGTATACATTTGAACCGCCCGCTTCGCTTGAGAAGAAGCAAAAAATTCGAGCAGTGTTTCCTTCTCGGGCAGTCTTCACTACATTCAGTCAGAGCCAGAATACCAGTCTGCTACCGCTTCTTCCCGCCCTTACCCTTGGCATTATGCGCGGCTTTCTTCTGTAAGATTTTTGGACGACGTTCCGGATGCTTGGTATCGATTTTTGCGGCATCTTCTCCCATCTTTCGGACCCGCGCTTTGTTTTGTAGCGTCCGATTCTGCTTCGGTGCCAGTTCGCCCTCGCCATCTTCGTATCGACGCTCCTTGCCCACCAAGTCAAAGCGCACGGGGCACCCACTCAGTCGGAACTCATGGATCAGTGCCTTTTCCAGATAGCGACGGTAGCTCGGATCCAGGCGCTCTACCCGATTACAATAAAACCGTATGCGCATGGGTCGCGAACCAGTTTGAACTGAATAAAAAACTTTAAACCGTTTGGTGCCTATTATCTTGGGAGAGCGTGCTTCAAACAAATCATTCATGACTCGATTCAGCTGCCCCGTAGGCAACTTCATATCGAGCGTGGCTTCAATCGACGCGGCCGTCTCTAGCATCGATTCAATCTGGAACCCTGTCACCGCAGAAACAAATAACACTGGGGGATCCGGCAAAAAGAACATCTCTTTACGTAATGATTTCTCATACGACTCTAGGAATTTCTTAAGTGTCTTATACCCTTCGACTGGTTCTTCATTCCATCGCTCAACGATCAAATCCCACTTGTTCACCACGATAACAAGCGCCTTCCCCGCATCGAGCACTTCACCAGCTAGCGATTGATCTTGCTTGGTCACACCATCGACCGCGTCAATCACCAGGAAGACAACGTCCGAACGTTCAAGTGCCTGTTGTGTGCGCACCCCCGAGAAATATTCTACCGGGCTGTCGACTTTACCCTTTTGACGAAGGCCTGCTGTATCCGACATGCGGAATTTTAAAATCTCGCCATCCTTATGCTTATAATCGAGGTCCAACTCAACCGAATCGCGCGTCGTGCCAGGCACGTCACTCACGATGAGGCGCGTCGAGTTGAGCAAACGATTACCAATCGAAGACTTTCCTACATTGGGACGCCCCACGAGTGATATTTTAATCCGCTTCGATGTATCCGAAGCACTCATGTCCGGCTTCGGACCGAGCAAACTATCAATCTGCTCATTCAAGTCTGTAATCCCGCGGCCATGTTCGGCAGAGACACTAAAAGGTTCACCTAATCCTAAACGCAAAAACTCATCAGCAAGCGCCTCATGCTCTTCCTGATCAACTTTGTTCGTCACTAAAATCACATGCTTACCATAGCGGCGTAGTTTCTGTGCAACGATCTCATCGAGCGCGGTCACTCCTTCACGCGCATCGACCACAAACAAAATGATTTTCGCAGCTTGAATGGCAAACTCGACCTGCTCCTCAGCCGCTGTCGAAATCTTCTTCGCCGTCATTTCAATTTCCATTCCGATACCGCCTGTATCGAGCAACACGTAGTCATCCCTCACCTCGGTTGAGATCAGATCCCGAGTCACCCCGGGCATATCATGCACGATGGACATGCGACGACCGCAAAGCCGATTGAATAGGCGGCTTTTTCCGACATTAGGACGGCCAACTAAGGCCACAGTTCTGGATGGATCGATCATTGTTAAGTGTAAGTTAGAAACTAAAAATTAGAAATCAGAATGAACATCGAACGTCCAACTTCCAACGTCCAATTTTGAATAAATTATGGAGGGACGAGTTCTGTGTTGTCCACATTCCGATTCCGAATGTGGATGTAAGATGACAGCCAGCGACATGGCTATCTAAATTCGACCTCGGGTGTAAATCAAAGCGATTGAACGTAACGCTCAATCCGGTCCGTCGCCTCAAGTATTCGCTCGTAGCTCGTTGAAAAACTCGCTCGCGCAAAGCCCGCACCGCTCGGCCCAAAAGCTGTGCCTGGCACGACCGCGACCTCTTGCTTTTCCAGCAGTCCCTTACAGAAAGTCATCGAATCCAAACCCGTCGACTGAACGGAAGGAAACGCATAAAAGGAACCTTTCGGCAAGTGACAGGTCAGGCCAGTCTCGTTAAAACGACGGACAATCAAATCACGACGACGTTGATACTGTTCTTTCATACGCTGCACCGCAGGTGCCCCATTCTTCAGCGCCTCAATCGCCGCCTCCTGAGATAGAATCGGCGCACATAGCATGCTGTATTGATGCACCTTCATCATCGCTTCGATAAGAGCGCTCGGTCCGCATGCATAACCGATACGAAAGCCAGTCATCGCAAAGGCTTTCGAAAATCCATGCAGAAAAATCGTCCGTTCCTTCATGCCGGGCAACGAAGCAATACTCACATGCGCACCCTCAAAGGTGAGCTCGGAGTAGATCTCATCACTGATCACCAATAAGTCCTTTTCAATCGCGAACTTGGCCAAACGCTCCAATTTGGCCCGCTCAGTCACACCACCCGTCGGATTCGTTGGAAAGTTTAACATAAGGACCTTGCAACCCGGTTCCCAGGCAGCCTCAACTTTTTCCGGATCAATCGCAAACGCATCCTCGGCCGAAGTGCCGACCGCGATCGGCAGAGCATGCGCCAACTTAATACTCGGGCTATAAGATACATAGCACGGCTCGTGATACAGAACTTTATCACCAGGATTCAGAACTGCACGCAGCGCGATATCCAAAGCTTCAGAAACACCCACCGCGACCAAAATCTCTTTTTCAGGATGGTAACTGATCCCAAAATGCTGCTCCACGTAGGTATTAATCTCACGTCGTAATCGGATCAGCCCCTTGTTATCCGTGTAGCTCGTCTTCCCTCTTTCCAAAGCAAAAATCGCCGCTTCGCGAATATGCCATGGCGTCACAAAGTCAGGCTCACCGATCCCCAATGAAATTGCCTGCGGCATCGCAGCTACGATCGCAAAGAAATCGCGAATACCTGAGCGAGGCAGACCGACCACGTGATCTGCTATAAAATGCTTTCCTTCGTCACTCATTATGGACTGACCGAAGGTTTATCACTCACGTCCTGAGTCGCCGTAAGCATGTGCCCCTGCTCTTTATAGGCACGCAGCATAAAGTGCGTCGCGGTTGAAAGCACGCCTTCAACACTGGCGAGCCGCTCCGAAACAAAACTGGCCACATCGCGTAAATCACGCCCAACAGCAAAAATTAACAGATCATACGCACCTGACATCAAATAACAGGACTCAACCGCATCAAAACGACCAATTCGTGTCGCCAGTCGATCAAAGCCGCCATCTCGCTCCGGACTAATTTTTACCTCAATGACTGCGCGCACAAAATTTTCCTGTGCCGTATCCGGATTCAGAATTGGACGCCATCCCAACAAAATCTCCTCCGCTTCCAAGCGCGCTAACTCTGCATCCACCTCAGCCTCAGTCATTCCCAAAATCCGGGCCATTTGTAAAGTGTCGAGACGTTCGCCTTCGAGAAGTAATTGTAATACGGAACTCATAATGAGCAGACTAAAAGAAATATCCGCATAAATAGCAAAATTCTAAATTACTTTATTTTGCGACTGTTTAAGCTAAAATTTCCTTTTTTAGAGCCGTCCGGAACTTAGATACTTTACTAACAAATTCCTCGTAGAGCGTTTCCATCTCCTCGCTGCTCAAATCTAAATATGCTTCTTCCAAAGCTTTCGCGAGTTCAAATAAGTCATGCTGGCAGAACACACCAAGCGCCCCTTTCAGTCGGTGAGCCGTAAATGCGAACGATTCGTAGTCTTTACTTAAAAATGATTTCTTTAAGTTTTCCAAATCTTTTTTGGAAGTCTCCATAAAAAGCTCTGCCACTTCTTGGAAGTCGTCTTTGCCCGTAAGACCTACTTCTTTAGCCATTGTGTCAAATATCTCTCCTGAGATTTCACGCGTTTCACTGTGCTCAGCCTTCAACACCTTCACTTCGGCAAATATGCGCTCGAGATCTTCAACTCGAAAAGGCTTTGAGATATACTTATCCATGCCCGCAGCAATGCATTTGTCCCGGTCTTCCTTAAAAGCATGTGCAGTCATCGCCACGATGTAAATTGGGTCCAATTGTTCCTCTGCTTCTATTTTGCGGATCTCCCGGGTCGCTTCATGTCCATCCATGACTGGCATCTGGACGTCCATTAAAATACAGTCAAAAGAGCCCTCACGCCACAATTTCACTCCCTTTAATCCATTATCGGCTACCTGGACTTTTTCGCCCAATTTCTCTATTCGTATGCGCGCTATCTTTTGATTCACTACATTGTCTTCGACCAGTAATACAGAAAGCGGGTCTTCCCCAGTAGTTTTGATCAAACCCACTTCCGACTCATCATCAAGTGCATGCTCCACAACGGATTCATTCGATAGGTCCAAACATAATTGAAGCGAAAATATAGAGCCTACTCCGATTTCACTCTCCACTTTTATTTCTGCATCCATCAAATCAGACAATCGCTTGCAGATTGCTAAACCTAAACCAGTGCCTCCATATTTTCTGGTTGTAGTCATATCAGCTTGAGTAAAGCTGTCGAAAATTGAGGTTAAAGCTGCCTTCGTAATACCGATTCCCGTATCCTTAACTGTAATCATTAATTGGATACTTTTTCCCATTTTCTTTACAGCTCTTACCCGTATCGACACAAAACCGTCAGCGGTAAATTTTAGCGCATTTCCAACAAGGTTATAAATAATTTGTTTGAGCCGTGTCGGGTCGCCCATAAAGCGGTCAGGCAAGTCATCAGAATACTCCAGATGTAAGCTCAAGCCTTTCCGATCCACTTGTGGTCGAAATTCATCGATGACCGAATTCAACAATTTTTCTAATTCAAAACTGACTCGTTCTAGTTTGATATGGCCTGCTTCGATCTTGGAGAAGTCTAAGACATCGTTGACCAAGCTTAACAAGGTTCCGCTGCAATTTAAGACAGTCTGAAGGTATCCACTTTGTTCATCATTCAAATTGGCCTCCATGCAAAGCTCGGATGCACCGATAATACCATTAATGGGAGTGCGGATCTCATGGCTGATCGAAGCTAGGAATTCGCCTTTGGCTCGGCTGGCCGCTTTCGCCTCACGAATCGCCTCAAGTAGTTCCGTTTCGGTTTTTTTGAGATCACCGATATCGCGGGCCACGTGCACCGTGCCTATAAAGGATCCGCTTTCAACCTCAACCACAGGCACCGTCGTCATTTGCAACCAATATGCCTTACCGTTTTTGAACTTAAAATAAGACACTCTATTAATAGAAGGTTCGCCTAATTCTTTAACTTCGTCGTCGATATTGTTTAACCAATCAGCACTCGAATCGCTCACAAATTCCTCAAGTCTAAGCCCCGTCATGTGCTGATCCGGGCTTAATGCTAAAGCTTCCTTGAAAGCTGTGTTAGCGATGATAATCCGTTTTTCCGAGTCACAGACAAATACCAACTCAAGCGTATTCTCCAATAACAACTGCAACATTCGCAACTCACTCCGACTACTAAAGCGCTGCACGCCCGAGACCACAGGATGCTCAAGCGTGTGCAACCAGATTAAGTTAACATCGTCCGGATCCTCGGCTAATAAAACTTCGGTCGAAGTGACGCCACCTACATTAGCGATCGCATTGACCCGACCATTCCAGTAAACAGGCTTCGATCTGTCCGACACGATAGCCTGATAGGTTTCCGTGCCAGGAAATTCAAATACTTGTTCGATTCCAACCTCATTCGATAATCCATGGCAATAGCTTACCTTAATTTGTTCGTTCGCCTCAAGCACTTGCCCACTCTTTCTGGAGAGAAGAAGAGAGCCCCACGGAGACATTGTAGGTTGGTGACTAAGGGGTTTCATTAAGGGAAACTGTATTCAGGTAACAAAGGAACTAAATAGTAGAAAGAAAGCTTTTCACGGCTGAGTTAGTTGTTTTATCAATTTAAATTAAGAAATTAACTATTTCGCGGTAAACTGGAACTCCGCCATCTTCCAACACATAGTGCCCAAATTTAGGATACCGGTGCACTTCAGCATTAGGAAAAATCTCCTCCCATCGCTTTAAAAAGTGCGCATTAAAGCAGAAGTCCTTCATCCCCCAAATAATTTGAATCGGCTTTTCCTGGAGCTGTTTAAGGCCAGTTTCAACTTCCTTCAACGTAGTGTAGCTCGGATGCGATTTGCGCAAGGGAATGTCTTTGACAAAGTTCCACACCGCCACGCGATCGGCCCAAGTCTTATAAGGCCAAAGCATACCTTGTCGGACTGTTTTGGAGAGCGGTTTGACTACCGACATATTTGCGGCAGGACCCGCAAAACCGTTCAAGGCGCGAATCACGAATTCCCCGACAATCGGTATTTTTATCGCCGCAATTCGCAAAGGGATTCGCATCGAACAAAAAGCCGCCGTATTCAGCAAAACTAACTTGTCCACCGCATCAGGCCGACGAGCCGCCAAGCCACAACCAATTGCACCGCCCCAGTCATGCACAATCAAGCTATATGACTGCAAGCCTAGGCTAAGCACGAGCGCTTCCACGTCATCAATGCGCTGCTTCAAGGTATACGGATAATTTTCCGGTTTATCGGACAGTCCACAACCAATATGGTCAGGCACAATGCAGCGAAATCCACTTTCAGATAAGGCCTTAATCACGTTCCTGAAATAAAACGACCAAGTAGGGTTACCATGCAGTAGCAAGACGACAGGGCCGCTGCCCTCATCCAGATAGTGCATGCGCACGTCATCCTTCAATAAAAGCGTATTTCCTGGGAATGGATATTCCGTCCTGACTTCTTGAGGCAGGTTAGATGCTCTTGAACCAATCATGCGTCAGGCCACTCCAAAGCCATCATTAAACTACTCAATCCACTTCCAATGCCTAACAATGCGGCTTTCATCCCTGGGGCGTAAGCACCCTCTTCCATCGCTTTTGCCAGAGTAATTGGGCAAGAGACTGAACCCACATTGCCCAAGGTTTCAAAGGTCGTGTAATCCTTCGCCAAGTCCAGACCAAGCGCACCGAATAGCTCCCTTGAATGTGCGCGGCCCACCTGATGGGTAATCACGCAATCTGGAGTCGAACTATTCCAACCGGTCGTCTCCGTAAACTGTGCCCACGCGCGCTTCGCCACGCCAATCCCCGCCACTAGCAATTCTTCCGAATCGGTGAGCATCTCCAAACTGTCGCCCGAACTATCCCCCTGGCAAAGTGCATTGTGCGAAGAGTCTGTTTCGACCACAGCAGCTCGCATAAGCGGGCAGTTTTCAGGTGCCAGATCCTTTCGGCAAAGCACTGCCGCAACTGCGCCTCCCCCGATCGTTAAATTCGCAAAATACGGCTTGATCGTCCGACGGGTCAGCTCCGGACTATGCAACTGCGCAATCGTGTGCTCCACCAGCGGGCGCCCATTCTCACCCGAGCAAATCAATGCCCGATCAATCTGGCCCGACTCAATCAAGCCACCTGCCACTACCATCGCATTTAAAAACCCAAGACATGCATTCGACACGTCGAAGATTTGCGTCTTACCAGACAGTCCAAGTAGACCATGCACATAGGCCGCCGTTGCCGGCTCCATGCGGTCACGGCAGACAGCAGAGTGAATCAAAAGGTCCATCTCTTTGCGGTCAAAACTAGACTTAGCCAATACTGCCTCTCCTGCTTGAGCCGACGCTTGAGAGGCCAAAGTCCCCTTCGGCCAGAAGCGTCTTTCCTGAATGCCTGTCATCAATTCCAAGCGCCCCGCCGGCAAGCGCAATCGCTCGTAAACCGTGCTTAATTTAGCCTCCAAATCCGCAGAGGTCCACACTTCCTCGGGTAAGGCATATGCGATTGATTCTATAGCTACTTGTGAAAACTTCATACAGTCAAAACCTAGATCAAACCCCA